>Ga0181396_1000206_pt1 | contig 13669 bp, 29 predicted proteins | sample 19SPOviralmetaG_FD_130125 | JGI IMG/M metagenome (GOLD analysis project Ga0181396, IMG submission 130125) | Marine viral communities from the oligotrophic San Pedro Time Series (SPOT) site, San Pedro Channel, CA, USA - 19 SPOT_SRF_2011-01-11 | ecosystem: Environmental > Aquatic > Marine > Strait...
ATGTAGGTGATGATTTTAAAATCCCTTTAATTGACAATATTCGTAATGAATTTATAATAGAAGAAGAATATCATGAAGATTTAAATTTAGAATGGTAAATAATATGTGGAAATATTGGTGTAAAGCTATTGGTACAAAGTCTTTTGATGAAGATAGAAAAGCAGATAAGGTTGCTTTAATTAGAACTACATGGATTATTATGCACGTTTTAACATGTGTATTTATTATCATGAGTGCAGGTAGGAACTTAAATTTTTGGTAGGTTAAATAAAATGAAGTCTGAATATTTTGATTGTAAATGTAATGATATTGATCATGTTTTAAGATTTACATATGATGATGTTGATAAAGAGTTATATTGTGAGATTAATCTAAACTCTGAATTAACATTTTGTCAAAGATTTATTAAAGCTTTTAAATATCTGTTTAAATTTAAAACTAAATATGGATATTACAGTAATTGGATCTTGAAAGATGATGACATAGAAAAATTAGAAGAACTATTAAAGAAGAATAAAAAAAATAAAAATGTTAACATGGTTGGTACAAGGAGTACAAATATTTAGGTTATAAATAAAAAAAATAAAGGAGAAAAAATATGAAGAAAATAAATATAATGTTAATAGTAATGAGTTTTATTATAAGCTCTTTATATGCAAATGATTATAGAAATAAAATATCTATCTTTAATGGATTTATGTTAAAAGATAATGAAGTTGGTAAATCTCTTGGGGTAGAATATGAGTCAAGATTTTTACCTTATGTTGGATTAGGTGGATCGCTTGAAACTGTAAATAGTTTATATGAATCAAATTCTAATATATTGAATGCTATTATTAATCTTCATCCATTTTATAAATCAGATTGTCACTTTTTATCTGGTTTAAGTTTTTATGGTTCAATTGGATCATTAACAAGTGGTAGATATAAAAGCGGTGATAGCAAAACAATTCTAAAGCATAAAATTTCATATAATTATTATTTTAATAATGTAATAATTAGTCCATATTGGGAAAAGTCACGAATATCTAATGATGATATACAAACTTTTGGTTTACAATTTGGATTTTCTATAAGGAAAACGAATGAATTCAAAAGAAGGTAAATTAATTTATATAGATGGTCCATGTGGTGTATCTAAAGGAACGCTAATTAGTAATGTATTAGAAACATGGGATATTGATAAAAATGGTCCTATTACTTCATATTATGATCCAGGAATAATGGATGGTCATAATATGAATGTAATACGAAACATAATAAAAACTACTGATCTATCTAATGAAGCTGAATTACTACTAATTCAAGCTTGTAGAGTTGAATTGTTTAAATATATAAAGGAAAGTATTGATAATGGTGTAAATGTATTATGTGATAGGGGATGGTTAAGCACTTTAATATATCAAGGAAAGTTAAAAGGAATTGAGGATTTAGTTTATAACTTACACTATATGTTTAAAACAATGAATGCTGATATTACTATTATTTTACAAGCTCCATTTGAAGTAGTAACAGAACGATTAAAAGGTAGGTTTGAAACTAATAATCCTAATAATGATAAATTTAAAGTAAATGATGAATTTCGTAAAAAGGTATGGGTTGAGTATAACAAATTGGTTAAACAAAAAGATTATATTTATGGTATTGATGCTAGTGGTGATAAATCTCAAGTTTTAGAGAACTTTTATAATATTTTGAAAGATAAATCTATTATCGTGTCAAGATAACAAAAGAAATGTCAAAATCTAATTATTAGATGCTATTGACAAGCTTATAACGTGTTTATAATATTGGCATGTTAATTTCTATAAAACAAAAACAATAACAATATAGGAGAATTATTTATGTATGTGGAAGGTTTAGAAGGATTAAAAGCACTAGAAGATTATTTTCTAGATAATGGTTTATTAAAAAATAGTAAATATAGAAATACACACACAAATACTAATGCCACAATTAAATCTGTAGAAAATGGTAAAGTTATTACATTTGACTTAGTTGGTGTTAAAAAAGAAGATATTTCTATAAATATTAAGGATAATTACTTGATCCTAAAAGGAGATAGAAAAGATTCAGATGGTAAAGTTATCACCAAAAATAATTATAGGTTTCCATTTCCTAAAGACTTAGATAGGTCATCATGTTCTAGTGAATATGAAAATGGTGTCTTACAACTTTCTTTTGATTTTATAGAGAAAGAAAAAGATTTATTTGAAATATTTATTTGAAATATATATTTAATTAATTTATTTTAATTACAATAAACCAATTGTATATTTTTATGTATCATTGGTTATAAATAATGTTAACACTTATTATAGGACTTTAAATGAGTAAAGAAGAAATTCTTAGTTTTAACGAACTACAAATGTTAGAAATGGATAAACATAAGTGGATTGAGTCTGAAAAAAGAGGATGTGATGTTGGTGTAGATGGTCATTTAGAGTGGATTTCTAAGTATGCGTCTAAGTTTAGAAAAGAATGGTTTGATAAGAACATGAACAATGGATTATAAAGATTTAGAAAAATTAGAAGCAGTTAAAGATCATATTTTAAAATTTTTAACTGAAGTAGAGTCTGAAGATTACTTTATAAATTCTCATATAAAAGTAAGAAAAAAGTTTTTGGATAAAGTATTTGATTTAGAAAAAGAAGATACTTTATTATTAATATTAGAAGCACATGATCATTTAATAAGTGATGAAAAAAATGATATGGAATATGTTAAAATAATGGATGACTTTATTGATGATTTATTTTACAAAAAACAACAATACGTTCACTATAGTTTATGGGAAGAGGGATATTTAACTCCTAAATATTTAGATGAGGATGCTACTATAGTGTTTGGTTATAGCTCTAAGTATCATAAAAACAAAGATAACTATAATTACATTGATTTATATAAGTCTTTAATAAATGAATGAGTTAAGGTCAAAACTTGTAAATCACTATTTATATCATAATAATTTAAATTTCCCACAAGAAACTATTGACAAATGGGTAATTGATTATAATGTGTCTGAGAAAGATATTAAAAAATTAATATTTACTTTAAATAGAGAAATGAGAAGATTTATAATATGAAAGTTAACATTTTATCAGATATACATATTGAGTTTAATAGAAAATTTAAATTTAATAAAAATGAAACATATTTAGTTGCGGGTGATATTGGTCATATTGATAATTCAATTCCTTTTTTATCAAAACTAGATAAAAGTACAAAAGTTATTTTTATAGCAGGTAATCATGAGTTTTATAATAATTCTATTGAAGGATATGAAACTTTAAAATTAGAGTTTAAGGATTCTGAAAATATAACATTCTTACAAGATAATTATATTACTTTGAATGGTGTAAATATATACGGTACAACATTATGGAGTTCATTAGATTCTAGCTTGGATACTAATACTTTATATAAACATGGTAAAGATGGAATGAATGACTTTAAATTTATTAAGTATAAAAATGCTCTATTAGATCCTAGTGATTTAGTTGACTTCTATAATGATGCACTATCAAAAATGACTTCCTTTTTACAAGAAAAGAAGAACGAGAAAACCATTATAATGACACATAATTCTCCTAGCCATAGTAGTAATTTAAGTAAATATAGAACAAGTCTTTTAAATCCGTTTTTCTGTAATAAAATGGATGACTATATACTTGAACATAAACCTAATGTGTGGATACATGGTCATTTACATAACACCACATTATATAAAATTGGTGACACAAGGATTATATGTAATCCTTTAGGATATCCATATGAAAATATGAATAAAAGAGATATAACTATTGACCTTAATAATTTTGATATAACTAATAAATAATATGAATTTTGATGTAGATATTTGTCCAAAATGCAATAAACCTAATAACTGTGCAATTGCTAATAAAAGAAGTGTTAGTAATTGTTGGTGTATGAAAAAACCTATTAAAACATTTAAAGAATATGAAGGAATGTCATGTTTATGTGAAGAATGTTATGATGAAAGTAAAGTTGATTATTTCTATAATAGACATTTAAGAGGATAATTTAAGATGACTAAAAAAGAAGAGGAAAATATAAAAGATTTATTAAGTAGCTTTATCTATAAACAATTAGGAAGTGATGTTTATTTAGATGAAACTATTTTAGTATCTGGTAAAGAAGGTATGGAACGTAGTAATCATTCATTTGAAGATTCTATATATTTTAATTTTGAGAATAGTGAACTATATGATATGTTTAATGGTTATGGAATTGATGATTTTCTTGATGAATTTGAAGAATTTTGTACTAACCATGATTTAAAATATGAATTTGGTGAATCATGGGAAATTAATATTACTACTTTATAGAGATATATATATGAAATACGAGTAAAAATGTGGAGTAGTTGAAGTACATCAAAGTATTAAAGATGATGCACTTGAAGAATGTCCTAAATGTGGTCAATGTGGAAGAGATAAAAATAAAAAATTCTTCCAAAGAATTATTTCAGGTGGAGGATTTTTATTAGATGATAGTGGTTGGTGTAGTTCTAGATATAGTAAAACTAAAGATTAATTGAAATCTAAATCATACTCTCTTTGTGAAATTTCTTCAAGTAATTCATTAAAAGTTATAGATGATTTTGAACCTTTTTTAAGGTTTTCTGTTTTAGGAATTATTTCTAAATTACAAATATCTGCCATTATCTCAACAGGAACACCTTGCTTAAAACCTTCTAATATTGAAAGCTTGTGGTCGCAATGAAAATCTTTTGATCTTAGATTTGAGTTATCTAGAAATTCACGACGAATAGTTTTTTCGGTAAGATTCCTTACTTGATATGAATAAAATAGCCATTCTTTTTTATCTTTCATTTAACTATTTATATTGACAATCTAAAGATTATATTAAAATGTTAGTAACAATTTAGTAAGAATGAAATATGATATACGTTTGCAAGTCTTGTCTTAAAAGTGATATAAAAAAAACACTAAGAAATGATAGTGTAAAGAGAAGTGGTATGTATTTTTATAAAAAATCAAGTAATAGTTCTAAACTTTTATATAAGATATGTGCTCAATGTAACGATGGTTTTCATAAAGATAGTGATGAGATAAAAGAATATAAAAACTTTGAAGAATACGAGAGAGAATTAAAATATCCTCTAATTATTAAAAAATTAAAAAAATGAATGACTATTTATGTACACGATGTTACAATATTTTTAGAAGGGCATTGCCACTTAATTATAATATAATATCAGATATATCTTTTATAAATAATGAAATAAAATGTTTCCATTGTGGTGAAAAAACAGAAAATCATATTATTCCTATCAATAATTATGACGATATTAAACGTGAATTTATAATAATAGCTGCAATACGAAAATTAAAAGAAACATGAGGTGATGTTATGAGATTTTATAAAATTTTATCAAAATATCTTGACAAAAAATATTTTGGTGATAAAAGACCAGTATCTTTAACTGGAGAAGAAATCTATAAATCTGATTTATGGAAAAAAGAAAATCATCCTTTTATATTTAAAATGAAGAATTCAATTCTTAGTATTGAAGTCTTTTTTGAAAGATACTTTATTGATAAAATTAAATTTCCACTAATTTTTTATAAAAATGCCATTAGAGATAAAACACATATAATTGAGACTGGTTTAAAAAAAGGTCATTGGTATGACACAACTACTATATTAAAAGAAGGTATTTTTAATCAAATTATTTTTTTTGTTGAACATGAAGCGAAAGATGAAATTTCTTACTATAAAGAAAATAAAAATACAGATGTATTTGACGATTACCCTGAACATCAAATAAAAACTTATAAAACTGTTTTAGATGTTTATGAGTGGTATACTATAAGGAAACCAAAATTACAAAAAGAAATTGATCATTTATATGAAATTTTGAGTAATTTAACCAATAAAGAATTAGAATCTAATAATATTTCAAAAGACTTAGAATTATCATATTTTTTAAAAAAAATAGGTAAGTCTAGTATGCAAGAAAAAGAGATTAATTCACAAATAAGAGAATTAGAATCAACTATTGATACTGAAATGAAAGAACATTTACATAATATCATAAATGTTATTGACTCTTTATGGAGTTAAAAAAAGATTATAAATAATTATTGACAATATAATAATCTTTTTAAAATATATTAAAACAAATACCTTTTCGCTGCCAAATGTTTTGTATGTTTCATTAAAAAACATTCTTTTTAAACAACTATAAAAAAAGGAAAGTAACTATGAAGTCTACTATGGAAGTTAAAGATAAATATGATCAACTAGAAGATTCTCTTTATGGTGATGAAACACATAATGATAAAGATGATCAAATAAAAGACATGTGGGATAAGTATAAAAAAGAAGTAAATAAGAAGAAGTGAAATGACTAACGAGTTAAAAGAAACTATTACGAGACGAATAAATAAAGTATTTGTTGATCATTTTTCTACTGATACAGCTTTACTTGATTTAAATGAAGAATTCAAGTTAATGATTATTGACTCTATGATTAAAAAAATGGGTGGTTGGGATAAAATTTACTCTGATATACAAGAGGGATTAGATTCTAGCTACTCAATTGATCAACAAATGGAAATACTATCGTCTGTTTTAAGGAATAAGTAAAATGATAAAATTAACCGTTGTAGAGCTAGAAAAAACAATTGATTCAATAATAGATGATTATTCAAATGGTGATGATACAATCTATTTGATTAATCATGGAAAAGGTGATGTTGTTTTAAAACCTTATGATGGTCCTTATACAACTAACATAAAAAAAAACTATGATGAAACCTATTTTGAGTTACCTAAAAGACTTCTTAGTAAATTAGGTTGGAAAGAAGGTGATTCAATTAATATTGAATGTAAGGATAATTCACTATATTTAACTAAAAATATTATCTAACTAAAATGACTATAAAAAGAAGGATTAAATTTATTTCATTAGCTATAATTTTAACTCTTTCTTTTTTAATTTTTCTAATTTTAATTGATAATGCTTCTAATGAGTTGACGGATTTTGAGGTTGATTCTATAATAAAATCAAATAAAAATAAGATAGTTAACTCATTATTATTAGATGATTATGAAGAGATAGGTTATTATAATGAAAAAATACAATTAATATTAAAACAGTTACCCAAAGAGGTTATTATTGAGCTAGGTAATAATTTAAATACACATGATTATGTGACTTTAGAAAAAGTTATTAAAAAACTAAACAACAAAGAAATAAACATAATTGCTACATTATTTAAAAATCTAAATGCAAGTGAAATTAGACGATTAATTTACATTATTGATAAAATAGGTATAGAAAGATCAATTGAATTAATTGATATAATGCTAGTTCTTCCTATAACATATCAAAAAAGAATAATATCTGTGATGTTTGATTTAACATTAACACGTTTGATAAAATTCATAGATATTATTTCACAATTTAAAAACTTTTATTGTTATAACATATTAGATGTTATTTCAAAATCTAATAATCCTAACAGATTAATTGACTCTTTATTATTAATACCTTTAAAATATTATGATGATTTATTTTTCAAATTACTAGAATATTCATCTAAAAAAATAGATTTACTTTTAGATATTATTGAAAAGTTAGATTTTTATACTGTTGAAAAGATAGTAAAATTAGTTATAAAACTAGACATCAATAATCAACATAAATTATTAGACATTATATTATTAGTAGAATATAATGATATGGAGTTAATAATAGATAGCTTTTTTGACATGAACAATGAGCATATTATTAGAGCTATGGAGTTAATTGAAATTGATAATAGGTTGTTAGGAAAAGGTTTAGAATTAAGTAAAAGGATAAGAATACATTTATCAAAAAAAGAATATGTTGCTACACTAGAAAGATCAATAAATACTGCTTCAAGAGTTGATAAAGAAACTAGATATAGTGGACTTAAAATAATTGAAGAGGATGTGAGGTCTGTAGCAATTAGACGTGTTATGAAACAAGTTGATGGAAATCCTAATGTCTATACTTCAAATATAATAACAGAATTAATTAATAAAGATTATCATTTTGTACATGATAAAAAAACTTTTGTTGATATTGTTTCTAGTAGTTCAGGTGTTATACATGATTATAGAGATAATGATAAAGAAGTGGAACAAGAAAGAAAATTTGAAGTTATAAAAAGATTTTATGAAGGTGATCTTAATTATAGGAAAGATGATGTTTTGAAATTTTATGATATAAACCCACCTAGAGTAAGATATATAAAAAACAAAGATGGTTACGCTATTGAAACAGATTTTGATATACTTAATCCAATAAAATTAGAAGAAGATGTTATTGACAAACAATGATATACCTTATAATATAATAAACATGTAGAGGTTGTTATGATAAATAGTAAAAATGAAAAAGTAAATTTAGTTTTATTAGGAAATTCTATAGGTGAAGCAACGATTGATAAAACTAATTTTCTTAGTTTGAGAAGACTATCTTTTGGTGGTAATAGAAAACTAATAAAAAATGTAGCTCTATTGTTAAAAGATGGATATGAGGTTGAACTTCATCATGAAAATGGTAATGTTCAGTATACTAGATATTATAATACAAATGGTAAAAATGTTTTTTACTCTAGAAATTATCCACAATCAATAAATAACTTTGTTAAATAAAATAGAATTATGAATAAATGTATGTATAATGGTGACTTTGATGATGTTATGTTTGTAACTCCATCTGTATATAGTGATAATAGAGGTTGGTTTAAAGAAAATTGGAGAAAAGATGATATTTTTTCTAACATAGACTTTGTTCAAGAAAATGTATCAAAATCAAAAAAAGGAATCCTAAGAGGATTGCATATTCAAAAGCCAAACCAAGGAAAATTGGTTACTGTATTAAATGGTTCTGTATTAGATGTTATTGTTGATTTTAGAGTTGGTTCACCAACTTTCAAGAAAGCTGAATACTTTGTACTAACTGAAGAAAATGGTTATCAATTATATGTTCCTGAAGGGTTTGCACATGGATTTTTAACACTAGAAGACGATACAATTTTCCACTATAAATGTACAAAATATTACAATCCTAACGAAGAATATACTATTGATTATAAAGATCCTTTAGTTTTTGATATGTGGTCTAGTGTTACACATAACTTTGGGAATTTTTCAGTTAGTGAGAAAGACAAAAATGGAATGTCTATTGACAAATTTGTTAAGAATGTTTTAAAATTATAAAAAATAATAAAGGAGTATAAAATGTATTATGTTTACAAGATAAAGGAAAAGTTATTATCAATTGTATGCTCTTTTATAGGACATGATTATAATTCAATTGAAAATGTTAAAATATGTAAAAGGTGTGGTTATATTAAATTAAATGAGGATAATTAAATGAGTGATGGTATTTCAAAAATGTATGAAGATATTAACTATTATAATGAATTAACTTCTAAATTTGTTGAAATTAAGTTAGGGTTTTCTGTAAACTTAAATTTAGAATTTTCAGAAATCATTAATTTAAAATGTAAAAAACCTGTTAAAATAAAAGTTTATCATGAGGAAGATATTAACAAAAATCATTACATTTTATTCAATGATAGTAATTTAGATGTAAGAAATTTTATAACTTCTGGTAATGATAAAGAATTAGGAATGTGGGTTTATTTTGTTGATTAGCATAAATGGGAGCCAAGTTAAAAACAATTTGACAAGCTTGAATCCCCTTTAAGATGTTGTGGACATGAGAACTAAGTTTAAAAAAGAAACAACAACAATGATTGGGAGCCAAGTTAAAAACAAGTTGACAAGCTTGGCTCCCCTTTACAATGTTGTGGAAATGAGAACTGAACTTAAAACAATCCTTGATATACTTTTTGGGAGCCAAGTTAAAAAAGGATTGACAACCAAAGCTCCTAGTTACAATAATTTTTCCAACTCAATTTAAAAGGAATAAAAAATGAGTGAAATGCAAGATAACGTAAGTGTTAAAACAATTGCTCAAACCGAGCAAATTTTGGACACTGTAATAAAACTAAATGATGAAGGTGTGTCCTTTTGTCCTCTACTATGGGGAAACCACGGCATTGGTAAAACGTCTCTAATTGAATCTTTAGCTGAGAGGAACGATGCTGAATATGTTGTCCTTAACCTAGCAAACTTAGATATTGCTGATCTTCTAGGACAACTAGACGGTGAAGGTGGATACCATCAACCAAATTGGCTAAAAACCACTAAAAAACGTGTTATCTACTTCCTAGATGAAATCAATAGGGCTCCTAAATACATTCTTCAAGGTATCTTTAACTTTTTGAATGAAAAAAGAATCCATAACTATAAAGCAAAGCAAGAAGATATTATTATTGCTGCTGCTAATCCTAGTGATAAAGAGTATGAAGTTACTTGTTTTGAAGACCCCGCTTTTCTTTCAAGGTTTCTACATGTTAAAATGCAACCAAGTCAAAAAGAATATATCAAATTTCTAAACAATGACACTAGCTTTAAAAACACTATCATTCAACAAGCTTTGAAAAAATCAGTTACTTTGTACGGGAATCCTGAACAACAAGATTTTTCTCTTGGGTTTGTCATTAGTCCTGATAATAGAAAACTTCATAAAATTTCTAAAACATTTGAAATCTTGAGTGATAACGAAATTGAAGATTCTGGGGTTATGTTACTTGAATGTGTTGTTGGTTTTGATGCTGCAAGTGTTATACTTGAAACGTGGAGAGATAGTAAGAAAAACATGTTTGAACCTAAAGAAATTATAAACATGAAGAAAACTGAAAAGTATAAATTCAACAATGACGATATTGATATTATCAATAACATTAATGTTAAAATGATTGACTTTCTAGGGAAAAACAAGAAACAAACCAAAAAAGAGATTGAAGGTCTTGAAAGGTATATTGATTACATTCCTAAAGATTTAAGAGTTGACTTTCTAAAACAAATGACAACAACCTCTAGTCGTGAAGACTTGATTACTCAACTAGACCATGAAAAACTTGAAGAGTTGTTAAATATCTCAAGCTAAAATAATAAGTTAACATATAATACCTCATTGTTTTTTAAAATAGTGAGGTATTTTTTTATATAAAGAGGTTATTAAATATGGATTATTCTAAATTAAATGATTATTATTGTACACATTGTAAATGTATTGTTAAACCTTGGGACATGGAAACCACAGGGACATCAAAAAATAAAAAATGGAAGCATTTAAAATGTAATAAAACTGAAATAATTAGAATAAAAAAAGAACCTCCCGCTCCAGAGAGAGTAGAAGATTTATTTGAATAAAGGATTAATATGAAGTATAATGATATGTCAAGTTTTTATGAATATGGTAAAGATTGTTTATTAAAAGAAACTAATGTGGGTGAATATGTTGGATACTACAACAAAACTGGTACAATCAGACTTGGAAAAGTTACAAAACTAACTAAAAAAGGTTTTACTGTAAAAGATGTTATTAATGGTTATCTTATAAATAGACCATGTAGTAAAGTAGTTAAACTCAATCAAGAAGAAGCTAAATCATTTTTAATATTATATACATTGAAAAAAGATAATGTCTAGTAAAGTACGTGTAAAATTCTATTTAAAATCAACAAATAAAATAAAGGTTAAAACTTTATCTGATTTTTATGAATATACTAATGTTCTATATGGTTCTAATAATACTGAAAGAATATGTGATATAGCTGAGAAATCTTATGAAAATTATAAAGTTAATTTATTAGCATTATGTGATATTAAATCAATAAGTATGAGTCCTGATATGGTTGATGAATTAACAAAGGAAATAGAAAACAGTGAAAACTTTGTTAAATGGTTAGATGACAAAATTGAAAACCTCAATTAACAAAAATGATCTTGAATTTATACATGATAGCGATACATTTATAAAATTTGGTAAAGATGTTTGGATAGGTGAACCTGTTGAAAACATTTGGTATTTAGCTTGGAAACCTAATAAAAATCCTTATAGTAATGATGAAGATTCAAATAGTAGACTAATGGGATACATTTGTTTTACTGATTCTAGCTCATTTATAGCATATTCTTATCTTAAATATCAATATAGAGGTAAAGGTTTAGGCGAATTTTTATATAATAGTGTTGCTGAAAAGGAAGGATTTTTATCAACTAATCTAAGCTATGCTTCACATTATGCAACTAAACTATGGGAAAAGTTAGAAAAAAATAATACAAGTAAAAAACTATATGTTGAAGATTCATATGGTATTAGAATTTATAGATAATTTACTTTACAATATTATTTTTAGAATATAATTGTTATAACAAGAGGATAAATTATGAACAAACAAGAAATAAAAGAACACATTAAGACATTTGAATCTCAACAAAATAAAATTGAAGAAGAGTTTGGAAAAATTTATGAACTTTTCAATAGTGATGAATTTACTATTGAAATTTTAACATTTGATATGTTTTATGATAAATTACTTTTTTTCTCTAAACTAATTGATGATGATAAAGAGGTTTTACTTGATTATTTTGTTGAAAGGGATAGAAATGAGCCTATAAAAGTAGGTAAATTAATTAAACTAATAGAAACTAGAAATGGAATAAAATTTAGTTGACAAAGTTTAGTCCCATTTATAATCATCTTATGAAAAACAAAATACTTAATGATTTTTTACTTGATAATGTGAATTTGTCAAGATTGAGAAACTGCTATCATGCAGTAGTTAATAAGGATATTGGTATATATAATGATCCTTCTAAAGTATTGAAAGTAAATCCATATCATCTAGAGAATGATACTTATACACATACCCTGATGGTGTATAATCAAATAAAAGAATTAAATCCTATGATGGAGTTTCTAACTTTATATCATGATATAGGAAAACCTCTAATGAGATATTATAATAATGAAAAGAATAGAGTATCTTTTTTTGCTCACGATATAGCATCTGCTTATATAGCTATAGGAAAGGCTAAAAAATATTTTAATGACAAAGAAGTAATTGATATTTGTAAACATATAACTTGGCATCAAACATTATATTCTGAATTACCTTTAGAAGAAATCTTTGATACTAAGCCTGAATATCTAACAAAATTAAATTACTGTGATCATAAAGGAAGAATATTAGAAGTAAAAAAACAAAATGAGTATGTTTTACCTAACATGACTTATGGTAAAGATGATGTTGATAATAGTAAACCAACATTATATATTCCTATAGGAATTCCCGGTTCTGGTAAGAGTACATTAATGAATGAATATAGTAAAGATATTATTTCAACTGATGATACCTTAATGGAAATTGCATGTAAAGATCATTTTCATTATGGGAGAAGTTTAACCTACAATGAAGCATATAGAAAGCTTTCTAATAAAAAGGTAAACTGGGTTGGTATTGCTAAAAACAAACTTCAATCTTTTATGAAATTAGAGAAAAAAGATGTAACTTTTGATGCAACTAATTTATCACATAAAGGACGTAAATCATTATACAATATAGCAAAACAAAATGGATACAATGTTGTTAATGTAATGCTTTGGAGAAATTTTGATGATTGTCTTAAATCTAGATCATCTGTTGATAAAACTATAACTTTAACTGTGTATAAAGAAATGTTTAAAAGGTTTACTTATCCTAGATCATCCACATATGATAGATC
>Ga0181396_1000210_pt1 | contig 13560 bp, 20 predicted proteins | sample 19SPOviralmetaG_FD_130125 | JGI IMG/M metagenome (GOLD analysis project Ga0181396, IMG submission 130125) | Marine viral communities from the oligotrophic San Pedro Time Series (SPOT) site, San Pedro Channel, CA, USA - 19 SPOT_SRF_2011-01-11 | ecosystem: Environmental > Aquatic > Marine > Strait...
ATAATACATAACGGGACAGAGATAAATGAGGTGGCTGCAAAAAGAATTTCAGATATTAAGGAATCCTTAAAGGAGGATACAAGCGAGGAGGCTCAAGAGTTTCTAAAGGAGAGGCTAGCTATGTTGTCTGGAAAGGTTGCGACGATTCATGTGGGTGCCAAGACATCTATCGAGCAGAAGGAGAAGAAAGACCGTGTAGACGATGCGGTGCTAGCCACTAGGGCTGCGTTGGAGATGGGAATCCTTCCTGGTGGAGGAATTGCGCTCATGGATGAGTTAAGTTCTATCCCTGTGGAGGACGAGGGTGACTCGTTGACGGCACAGATGATTATGGATGCGGCACTTATGTACCCGTTCAATCAAATCATACGTAACTCAGGTAAGGATCCAAAGCAACTGTTTGAGGATGAGGATCTGGGTAATGGTATTGGTCATAACCCAAAAACTGGAGAGAGTGGTGACATGCTAGAGATGGGGATTATTGACCCGACAAAGGTGACGATCAACGCACTGTTAAACGCTACATCGGTGGCGACAACAATATTAATGACATCAGCAATTATAACAAACGTAAGAGAACTATGAGAGCAGTAGGAAAATATATCATAATAGAAAAATGCAAAAAGCCAGAGGTAGCACCCTCTGGTTTGGAGTTCTCCGAGGAGGAGACTAATAAAATGAGGGCGCACAGGGCCACTGTTGTAAGCTTAGGGAGTGAAGTCTCTGGGGTTAATATTGGTGATGAGGTGTACTACGACAAGGCACGATCATTTGAGCAGATCATAGACGGTGTGGAGATGACGATGACAAGGGAGATTGACCTTATGGTTATCATCCCCCACGATGAGGAGGCCTAATTTTTACTGGCTTAAGTCTAGACTTTCGGTTTATCTCGTTTATCTTCAACATTTGAGAGGAATAAACCTTATCCATATAGTTCGCCTTACTCCTATTGAAGCATGGGTTCTTTTGTGATATAACTGAATAGTCATCCTCACCATTACACTTTTTATAAATATCTGAAACGAGACGCTTACCCTTGAACGACAACTCGTACAAGGCGTGTCTCGTTTTATATTCCTCTCTCCACTTATAAACCCAACCACCCTTCAGAAGTCGGTTAAATATTTTAGTGTCCCAGCTGAATATGTTCATATACTCATCAAACGCTGCCCTAGCAAATATATGTTCTGATCTCAGAAACAATAACATGTCTACCTCAGCACCTGAAAGTTCGTATTTCCTTTTAGCCCAGTACCTTGCAACCTTGAAAAATTTTAAATAATCATTAGGTGGCTCTTGCCTCTGTGCTTTTTTAACTGACATTTGAAGATTTTCTCTTCTTATAGGTCTACCCATAAGCAAATATAATGAAAAAATGTGCTATCTTTGTAAAACAAACCTATTATTATGCAAGGCTTCAATGGTTTAGGAGATTTAATTGCTTTTTTTACTAAAAAAACAGGTATAAAAAGAATTGTAGACCTTATATCTAGTAGGCTAGGGATTGATTGCGGGTGTAATAAGAGGCAAGAGAAACTAAATGTAAAGTTACCTTTTAAGAATGGGGAAGTCAAAGACGTCTAGGTATTACGCTGAGAATCCAGAGGCTGCGGAGGTTCATAGAGCCTACGAGCGAAAAAGAAACAAGGAGCCTGGAAGGAAGGAATACAGGAGAAAACACGCAGCAGCTAGAAAAATGCTAGGGCTTAGCGTTGGTGACGAACAGGATGCATCATGCAACAAGGACGGAACATTTAGCAAGGAAGGTAGAAAGAAAAATAGAGGTCGTAACGGATCAAACGGAAAATCAACAAAGAAATAAAACTTAGTAACATGAACAATATGTCTTACAAGAATGGTTCTAAACTTTCTAAACAAAAAAGATCGGAGAGAATAATGAATAGATCTATAGCTAATTTAATAAGAGCTGAATTTGCAATGGAAAAAGGTCAAGATAATAAAGCCTCACGATTATTGAAGAAAGCTGCAAAACAAGAAAATAGATCTATTAATGTTGAAGATAGAGAAATGGGTAACCTTAAATTTAAGTCTAGTAAATAAATAACAAAAATGATGAAAAAAATAAGGAAAGTAACAAATCAAACTACACAGCCACCTAAAAGAAAAGATACACCGTTAGCTGGTACTGTTTTTGACAAACAGGTATCTAAATGGCTTAAAGGGAGTAATATAAACTCTGATTTTGGAAAACCAGGTGGAGGGTATATGAACCCCGTACCTAAAGATTCTATGTCTAGCCAAAACACTAGAACACAACAAGCATTAAACATTCTTAACGACAGAATTGAATACGACCCATCTGAAGTAACGAAAAAAAATAATGGGCGTGGAGTAGACGGTTTTGATCCGATGTTAAACGAAATACGTAACAAACTACAATTAAACGCTTGGAAAGAAGGATTTGATGAGCGTAAAAATAAGAAAAAGAAGTAAAAAATGGCAAATCAAAAATTACAAGTTCAAAGAGCGGTGAGTGTAGTACCAAGTGATACTATAGCTATCCCAGATGTAGCTAAGAAAACATTATCTAGTGTAACTACAAGTGCATCAGCAGCTAACAAGGTGGAAGACACAGCAGGGCTGTTCACTACAACTAACCTAGTGTCTGTAGGTGATATTGTATATAACGCTACCGAAGCAAAAATAACAACGGTTCTAAGTGTTGATAGCGCAACAGTTCTTACTGTTAGTGACAATATAATGACAAATACAGATAACTACTCTATATACAGAGCTTCAACTGAGGACTGTGTGTTATATGTCGGTGTATCAGGAGACCTTAATGTACTAACAGCTGGAGGTGATTTAGTAACCTATGTAGGTGTTCCAGTGGGATTCTTTCCAGTGCACATTAAGAAAGTTTTAGCAACATCAACAACGGCAACAAACATAATTGCAAACTGGTAGAATATGAGCCTAGTCATAGGAATTTACAATGGTATAGGGGTCGAAAACACAGCTGCGTTTAGTAATAAACACTCTATTGTCTTTGACGGGGTGGATGAGTTTTTAACGTCCCCAAATGCGCCTATTTTCGGGACAGGTGACTTCACTATAAACTTCTGGGCTTATAGAACCAGCACTTCGGGTAGTCAAAAAATACTTAGTAAGACTATAGGTACTGATACTGAATATCAAATAGCTCTTTTAGGTTCAGGAGGATCTCCTCAATGGAGCAGTACATTATGGCCTGATGGAGCACCACTATCTTCTACAAACAATGTTTGGGAGATGTGGTCTTATAGTGTTAGTCAGTCTACAAACACTGCTACATGGTATAAGAACGGAGCTAATCCGAATGTTAAGGATATCACTGGATTGACAGGTAACTTTGGTGACGGTACGTTATTATTCGGAAAGTACAACACGGTATATAACTTCGCTGGCAACCTAGATAACATATCCATGTGGAATACGGCATTAACGGAAGTAAACCTTCTGGAGATATATAATGGCGGTGTGCCGTTAGATATAAAATCACTAGGATCCGCATCTAACCTTACAAACTGGTGGAGAATGGGAGACCCAGGAGGTCAATCTTCATTCCCTACAATAAAGGATGTTAAGGGTAGTGTTGACATGACCATGACTAACATGGATTCAAGCAATATAACAACAAACGTAGCGACATGACATACTGTGTATTAAACATAGAAGATATAAACAATGTAGACTACTCGGAGGTTTTAGAGGATTCCGCAGCTACTACACGAAAGAATATAGCTAAAACACAGTTCTTGGTTAAGTGGGAGAATAACTCTACCCCTGAATTTATATCAGACAGGTCTGTAATACCAGTAGAGTTAATGACATATAGCGATATACTTAGATTAATGGCTACAAGTGCGTGGTCTGAAAACGAGCAGAGGTAATGAATAGATTTTTAGAGTATACAGCAATATCAAACGGATATGACAATGCGTCACATATGATTAACAGTGTTTTTCACCCAAGTAAATTTGAATGGATGGGACCATTAAGCGGGGCGCTAGCCTATTTTTCTTACGTGTTTGAGAATATACTTGGAATACATGCGGTAGTGGCGACTATACTCGTAATATTATTCTTCCTGGAGATGCATACAGGAATAAAAGCATCCAGGAGAGAAGGTAAAGGCTTTCAATCTGCAAAATTTCCTAAGGGATGGTTTAAATTGGGTGTGTATGCCATAATGATTGGGTCTATGAACCTGTGTTCAATATATATACCTCACAGAGAATTTTTAGGGTTTGATGTTAATATATATGCGTTTCTGCATTATGCGTTCTACAACTATATAATAATAAACCTATTTATATCCAATGTAGAGAATTTTGTTCGTCTAGGATGGGAGATGGGTGGATTTATTCCATGGATCGCTGGAAGAATGAATTTAAAGGCGTTCATAGAGGATGTACCAGCAGATAAAAAAGAAGAAGAGAAATAAATTGAGGTTAAAGCTATCAATAGCGATCTTGGTCTTATCATTATACAGTTGTAAGACAGCACAGCAGCACATTGAGGCTGCAAAGCGCCATAGCATAAAAGCGGTAAAGAAAGGAGCCTTAATATTACACAAGGCAGACACTTTACTGGTAGAAAAGATAGTTAGCGACACTCTAACTGTAAGAGATACTACATTTGTAACAAGCCACATAGTAAACACCGTGATAGAAAAGGGTGAAGTTAGGTATGTAACTAGGCGAGACAAAAAGAGAGAGGCAAAGATGAGAGATAGGATCTACAGAGACTCTATCACTATAACAAAGCTTACAATAAGAAAGAACGCTAAATTAGGAATAGCTACAAATAAACAGGAAAATAAAACAGAGAGGGTAAAAACCAGGCAGGAGAATAAAGGCTCTAGATGGTGGATATGGGTATTAGTTGGTTACTTTCTTAATATCGTAGTTCGAATAGCTCTAAAAAGAATCACTAATATTGTTTAACTTTGCATTATGGGTAAAATTAATAACGAAACAACGGTAATTCCATTAGGAGCTGACAAGCTTTTAGGTTCGGATCAGTCATCAACTCCAGCAGGAGGAACAAGTAACTTCACTATCGACAGTGTTGATGACTACTTTTCTGGAAAGAGAACAGCTGTACCAGCTACTGCGTCATCTACTGGTGTGGCGGGGAGTTACGCTGTAGCAACAGGTTTTCTGTACGTGTGTGTAGCAACAAACACATGGGAGAGAGTCGCAATCGCTACGTGGTAATCATATGGAAGACATAAAAAAAGAGATAGAATCTCTAAGGTCACGACTAACTGGAGACATGTTTAGCGACATGGAACTCAAGGATAAGATACACAACCTAGAGATGAAATTGAACGGGACAAAGCCGACCAGCAGCGAAATAGATTGCGTCGGCTGTGGTGCGTAGAGATATTTTCATTATCTTTACGTTAATTAATTAAATAAAGTATAATGGAAACAACTAAAGAAATCCTATCAGAGGATGAGCTAACGCAATACCGTTCGGCTCATGAAAATTTCAAGAGGGGAGAGGCAGAGTTAGCATATGCTACATCTCAACTGTCGTTAATCGGAAGCAGGCAAAAGTCATCGTTAATGAACTATGACAATGCAGTCCACACTCTTGACGACATTCAATCAAAGCTTACGGAAAAATACGACGGTGATTTTAAGATTAACCTTGAGAACGGGGAGATAATTCGTTAAGCAATGGTAATTCGTAAAATATCAATAGGTCCAGACATACTTAACGCTATGAACTTTTCCGTTGGGCAGCCAATGCTTAGAGGGAAGCACACTATATGTGAGATAATACAAGTTGATGCAAAAGGCATAGAGATATGGCTTACAAACTCAGATGATGAGGTGTATCTATGGAAGGTTATTGGAACTTATATGCCAGTATCTATAGAGTATAATATAGAGTACTAATGAAGTCCTTGTGCAACTACATATTAGAACCGTTAAACGGTAGGCTATATGATAACGTCAAGACATTTGACGGTGGAGAGTTGATTACTAGTAGTAGTATAGAAAACCACACGGTAACAAACCGATACGCAAAAGTTTTAGCAGCACCTGAATACTTAAACACACCTGTAAAACCTGGAGCTACTGTCATAGTGCACCATAATGTGTTTAGGAAGTACAACGACATGAAGGGTGAGGAGAAGTATGCAGCTGGGCTGATAATAGGCAAGATGTATATGGTAGACCCTTATCAGGTGTTTATGTATAAAAACCCAGGTGAGTCGGAATGGACAACATTAGACCCATACTGCTTCGTCTCTCCAATAGAAAATGATATTGACCTTCATAATGGAAGTGAAAAGGAGTTATACGGAACAATGGAATACCCAAACACTTACATGAATAAGTTAGGAATAGATAAGGGTGATTTAATTGGCTTTAGAACCGATAGTGAGTATGAATTTAATATTGAAGGCAAGAAGTATTACAGGGTAAACTCTAATAACATATGTCTGAAGGTGTAAGAGAAATAAAGGAGGAATTAATAATAGCTGGAAAAGAGGCAGCGCAAGATTTAATGCGTGTAGCTAAAGAGAAAATAGTTGTCAAGGGTAAAGATCCTTTAGCGGCAGATAAACTTAAGAACGCAGCCGCTGCGAAGAAGATGGCTATTTTTGACGCTTTTGAGATACTCGATAAAATACAGATTGAAGAGAACAAGTTAAAAGAGGAAGACTCTACAGGTGAGGAGCCAGTAAAGGTAAAACCAAAAACAGACTTTTTAAGTGCAGAAGAACGGACAACATAATTTTATATGGTACGACCTATACACTATTGTTGAAAACCATATTAGTAAGTCTGACCTTACGGTTAAAAACAAAAGTAAGTCATGGGCTTACGGGTACAATGAGAAGTACGATATGGTTGTCATTTCTAAAGACGGAACCATAGGGGATGTATATGAAATAAACGGGGTAAAGATAGCCCTTCCAAAGAGCCCTTCAAAACTAGAGAAGGGTGATAACAAGTGGGTGGCGACAAACCTGCCAGCAGAGTTAAAGAAAATAAAGACTATAAACGAGTGGAGAACTAGGGATAATAGTTTCAAGTCCAAGTATGTAGAATACATAGAAGGCGAATTTGACCGTAGATACAAAGGATACTGGTTTTCAAATAACAGTTGCAAGACATACATTACTGGCCATCATTACATGTACCTACAACACACAAAGATTGATGTAGGGCGTCCAGACTTTAGAGAGGCAAACAGGATATTATTTATATACTGGGAGGCTTGTAGAGCTGACAATAGGTGTTATGGGATGATATACCTAAAGATACGTCGTTCTGGGTTCTCCTTCATGGGGTCATCAGTCGGTGTTGATATGGCAACATTGTTAAAGGATTCCAGGGTAGGTATTTTATCTAAAACTGGGTCTGATGCAAAGAAGATGTTTACAGATAAGGTTGTCCCAATTTCAAACAACTACCCCTTCTTCTTTAAACCTATACAGTCTGGTATGGACAGGCCAAAGACAGAGCTGGTATACAGCATCCCTGCCAAGAAGATAACCAAGAACAACATGAATACTAATGATGTTGACGAGATAGAAGGTCTTGATACATCTATTGACTGGAAAAACACAGATGAGAACAGCTATGATGGTGAAAAATTAAAGTTACTTATCGACGATGAGATTGGAAAATGGGTGGCACCTAACAACATTAAAAAAAACTGGGGTGTAACAAAGACATGTCTCCGTTTAGGAAAGAAAATAATAGGGAAGGTATTCGCAGGTTCTACCTGTAATGCGTTAGCTAAAGGAGGTCAGAACTTCAAAGACTTATACGAAGGGTCAAAGCCAAGTTCTAGATCTAAAAACGGTCAAACAAAAACTGGGATGTACTCCCTGTTTATCCCAATGGAACACAACATGGAGGGTTTTATAGACGAGTTTGGACACCCTGTGTTTGTTAATCCCAAAAAACCAGTTGTAGGTGTGGATGGTGAGATGATAGACACTGGAGCTATAAACTTCTGGCAGAACGAGGTGGACTCATTAAAAAATAGTCCTGACGAATTAAATGAGTTCTATCGTCAATACCCTCGAACAGAATCTCATGCATTCAGAGATGAATCTAAAGCTTCTATATTCAACTTAACGAAGATATATGACCAGATCGAATACAATGACAGTCTTATAAAGGACAGGGTTATAACCAAAGGCAACTTTCACTGGAAGGATGGAGTAAAGGATTCAGAGGTTATATGGACACCCGACCCAAGAGGAAACTTCATAGTGTCATGGATACCACCCAAGAACATGCAGAATAGGGTTATTACCAGTAAGGGAATGAAGAAGCCTGGTAATGAAGATATTGGGTTATTCGGGTGTGATTCATATGATATTTCTGCAACGGTTGATGGTAGAGGTTCTAACGGAGCTTTACATGGACTAACCAAAACTAACATGAATGAGAACGCTCCCTCTAATGAGTTTTTCTTGGAGTATATCCACAGGCCAAATACAGCTGAGGATTTCTTTGAAGATGTGCTTATGGCTATAGTGTTTTATGGGATGCCTATCCTTATAGAGAACAATAAGCCAAGACTACTATACCATCTAAAAAACAGAGGGTACAGAGGATATTCGTTAAATAGACCAGACAAGCCATACAACAAACTATCTAGAACAGAGAAGGAATTAGGAGGGATACCAAACAGTTCTGAGGATGTTAAGCAGGTTCATGCAGACTCTATACAGTCATGGGTAAACCAGTATGTAGGATATGATAGTGAATGTACCTATAGGGATGACCCAACAGAGTGTGGCACAATGCCCTTTAGTAGAACTCTAGCCGACTGGGCTGCCTTTGATATAAACAATAGAACAAAGTATGATGCCTCAATAAGTTCTGGACTCTGTATAATGGCAACCAGAAAACACACCCTTTCTCCTAAAAAAGAAAAGTCAGAAATAAAGCTTAACTTTGTAAGATACGACAACTCTGGCAATAATAGCGAAATCAAGAGATAAACAATGGATAAAAAATCACCTTTAGTTACATTTTCAACATTCCCTAGTTACACAGCGACAGATGCAGAAAAGGCAACTGAGGCGTTTGGATTGAAAGTAGGTCAGGCTATTCAGTACGAATGGTTTAACAGAGAGGGTAGTAACTGTAGATATTACGATCAACAATCAAGCTTTCATAACTTAAGACTATATGCCCGTGGAGAACAATCGGTGTATAGATATAAAAAAGGGATGGAGATTAATGGTGATTTATCACAGTTAAATCTAAACTGGCAACCACCAGCTGTAGTTCCAAAATTTGTAGATATTGTTGTAAACGGAATGTCTAGCAGAATGTTTACTGCAAAAGCATTTGCAGAGGATGCAATGGCTGCTGATAAACGTAACTCTTACCAGGAGGCTATAGAGAAGGATATGATCTCTAAAAACCTTTTAACTCAAGCTAAGAACGAACTGGGGGTTGACGCCTTTAATGTTGACCCAGACACTCTACCAGAGAACGATCAGGAACTTGAACTGCATATGCAGATGGAATACAAGCCGTCTATTGAGATAGCGGAGGAGCTTGCTATTTCTACGGTGTTTGATATGAATGATTTTCATGAAAAAAAGGACATCTACAACTATGACGTTACTACCATTGGGATAGGTATAATGAAACATACATATTCGTATAATGAGGGTATAAAACTGGAAAATGTAGACCCTGCTGAGACAATCTACTCATACAGTGAAAAATCTGATTTATCAGACTGTTTCTATTGGGGAGAGGTAAAGCAAATACCTGTAACTGAATTAAAAAAGATAAACCCTAACTTAACATCAGCTGATATTGAAGAGATACAGAGTTTAAGTACAACATGGGGGAATGAATACAGCACTTATAGACCTACAGATGATACCTTATTCAACGCTTCTGTTGTTAATGTATTATACTTCAACTACAAGACCGATAAAAACTTCATATATAAAAAGAAAAAACTTGAAAACGGAAGCTCTAGAATTATAAGGAGAGATGAGTCGTTTAGTCCAGAGGAGGACTCTGAACTATTCGAGAGGTTAGAGAAGCGTATTGACGTATGGTATGACGGTGTTATGGTTTTAGGATCCAACAAGATGTTAAAATGGGAGTTAATGAGAAACATGGTTCGTCCAGAGGCAGAGTTTCAAAGAACAATCCCTAACTATGTCGCTACGGCACCTAGAATGTATAAGGGTAACATAGATAGCACCGTTAAAAGAATGATCAAGTATGCCGATCTCATAGCGATGACAGACCTAAAAATACAGCAGATCCAACAAAAGATGGTTCCAGACGGTATTTTCTTAGATCTTGACGGGGTTAATGAGGTTGACTTAGGTAATGGGGGAACGTATGACGCACAGGCAGCAATTGATATGTATTTTGCTACAGGTAGTGTTGTTGGACGTAGTTACACTGGAGAAGGTGAGTTTAATAACGCAAGGGTTCCTATCCAAGAATTGAATAATAATTCTGGGCAATCAAAACTCATAGCGTTAACTAGGCAATACGATCACTGGCTTAACATGTTAAGAGATGTAACGGGGATTAATGAGTCGAGAGATGCTTCTACTCCAGATGCTAACGCACTGGTTGGAGTTCAAAAACTAGCGGCCTTAAACTCAAACACAGCAACGAAACATATTTTGGATTCTGGACTGTACATGACTCAAAAAATTGCGACTGCAATCTCACTAAGAGTTTCAGATATACTAGAGTACTCAGAAGATAGAGAAGAGTTTGCTAATCAAATTGGAAAGTATAATGTGTCAATACTTGAGGATATTAAAAATCTATACCTATCATCATTTGGTATTTTTATAGAGGTGTCCCCAGATGAAGAGGAAAAGCAACTCATCGAGCAAAACATACAGCAAGCTTTATCTAAAAATGCAATAGACTTAGAGGATGCGATAGACATTCGCAACTGTAAGAATATAAAAATGGGTAATGAGCTTTTGAAGTTAAAAAGAAGAAAGAAGCAAGAGAGTGACCAGAAGGCTAAAATGGCTGAGATTCAAGCTCAATCAGACTCAAACATGAAGGCTCAACAGATGGCCGCCCAGTCAAAGATGCAGCAGGAACAAGCAGCTATTCAAGGTAAGATGGCCTTGGTTAATGCTCAATCAGAGGCTGATATAAAGAAATTAAACTTTGAAGTAGAGGCTAAGAAGACATTAATGGAGTTGGAGTTTAACTACAACATGCAGATAAAAGACATTGAGGTTGAAAGCGCTACTAAAAGGGAGACTGAAAAGGAAGATCGGAAGGATCAAAGAATAGATAAGCAATCTACACAACAGTCAACAATGATACAGCAACGAAAGGACAATACACCACCTGTAAACTTCGAATCTAACGAGGATACACTTGATGGGTTTGGGTTAGAGTCTTTTGGTTAATAGATTTTCAGTACCTTTGTAATAATCAAATATAATTAAAATGGAGTTTAAATCAGTAAAAATTGTCGGTGGTGAGGAAAAATCAGCGCAACAAATCGAACAAGAATTACTAGCTAAGCATGAAGCAGAGCAAGGAATTGAAAAAGAAGAGGTAGAGAAAGTATCTCTAAAAAAAGAAAAGGAAGATAACCTAGAGGAAGATAAAAACATTCCTGTAGAGTTAAACGACGATAACGTTCTTTCACATATTAGAAAAAAATACGACAGAGAGGATTTGTCTTATGATGATTTATTGCAAAAAGAAATAGTAAAGCAAGAGTTATCTGAAGACATTGAGGCTCTGCGTAAATACAAACAGGAAACAGGACGAGGGATTGAAGATTTTGTAAAGCTTAATCGAAATTTCGAAAACGAAACTCCTGAGGCTATAATCGCTGAGTATATGTCAATTAAAAACCCTGAGTTTGATAAGGAGGATATTTCATTTGAAATGGAACAAGACTTCTCATATGACGAGGATTTAGATGATGACAATGAGATACGAGGTAAGAAATTAGCTAAAAAGAAAAGACTTGCAGAAGCGACGAAGTTCTTTAACGATCAGAAAGAAAAATACAAGGCACCTCTTGAGTCAAGAGAAGGCTTTATTTCAGATGACGAACGAGAAAATTTTGAGCAATACAAGCAGAGTACCAAACAACAAAATGAAAAAGCATTAAAAAAACAGGAGCACTTCTCCTCAAAAACTAATGAACTTTTCTCTAACAACTTCGAAGGTTTCGGGTACAGTGTAGGGGAGGAGAATATTACTTTTAAAATAGGAGATGTTGATTCACTAAAATCTAAACAGTCTGATGCGATGAACTTCATCAACAAGCATTTAGATAGTGATGGAATGTTAAAAGATGCCAACGCTTATCACAAAGCATTGAATGCAGCAATGGATCCAGACGCTTTGTTTAAGTTTGCATATGAAAAAGGTGCTGCCGACGCAATAACAAAAGATGTGAAGGAAGCAAAGAATGTAGACATGAAAGCTAAGTCAACTGGTCAATCCGTAAATAAAGGATCTAAGGTTAGATCGGTAAGCACTGATCATGGAAGTCGTTTGGTTATTAAGAGTAGAAAATAATAACTAACAAAACAAAAAACAAAAATTATGGCTGGAACAGTTCAGGCGAGTCCTGGGTTTCAATTAACCCCGACTCCAACACAGGTAGCAATACCAGGAAATTACATTTCCAATTTCGATTTTTTATCACACGAACTTCCTGACACGTACGAAAAAGAGTTCGAACGTTACGGAAACAGATCAATCGCATCTTTCTTGCGAATGGTAGGAGCAGAGTCTCCATCTAACTCAGATTTAATCAAATGGTCAGAGCAAGGTCGTTTACACACTAAGTACGCTGATTGTACAGTTAGTGCTGTAGGAGCAGACACAGCAACAGTAACGATTAATTCAGGCGCTACAGCATGTACGTTTAGAGTAGGGCAAACAGTTTTATTGTCTTCTAATACAAACGCTACATCAGATAAGGCTATTATTACAGCTGTATCAGGGCTTACATTCACTGTAGCATACTATGCTGCTGCTGGTGGAACAATAGCAGTGGCTGACGTTGTAACTGCATTTGTATATGGTTCTGAGTTTAAAAAAGGAACAACTGGAATGGTTGGGTCTTTAGAGGCTAACTCTGAAATTTTTGATAATTCTCCAATCATCATTAAAGATAAGTACGAAGTTACTGGTTCTGACATGGCACAAATTGGATGGGTAGAAGTAACTACAGAAAATGGAGCTACTGGATACTTGTGGTATATGAAATCAGAACATGAGACTCGTCTTCGTTTTGATGACTACCTAGAAATGTCAATGGTAGAGGGTGTTGAAGCAGAGGCTGGATCTGGAGCTATCGACGTAACAGGTAATGTTGGAAACAAAGGAACTAAAGGTTTATTTGACGTAGTTGAGTCAAGAGGTAACTTATGGGCTGGAGGTAATCCATCTACATTAACTGAGATTGACACTATCGTTGAGCGTCTTGATAAGCAAGGAGCTATCGCTGAAAATGTATTATTTGTTGACCGTCAGTTCTGTTTCGATATTGATGATATGTTAGCGGCACAAGATGCTAATTATA
>Ga0181396_1000212_pt1 | contig 13508 bp, 6 predicted proteins | sample 19SPOviralmetaG_FD_130125 | JGI IMG/M metagenome (GOLD analysis project Ga0181396, IMG submission 130125) | Marine viral communities from the oligotrophic San Pedro Time Series (SPOT) site, San Pedro Channel, CA, USA - 19 SPOT_SRF_2011-01-11 | ecosystem: Environmental > Aquatic > Marine > Strait...
GCAAGTTTAATAATTTATGGAATAAAAATATTTTCGATGAAAAAAATTACAACAATATTATGAGAACAATGACATTTTTTTGGTTAGACGGAAGTGATTATAAAAAAAATGCTTTTTATGAGTTAGGTAAATTGCAAAATATACCTTGGTATTATGATTTTTCATTATATCAAGACAGAATTAAAGTTTTAAAAAATATTTCGAAAAACGATTTATGGAAAAATTATAATGATTTTAACGAAAAAACTTCAAAACATTATATTGCAAATAGCGATACACTTATAAAATATATGCCATCTGGATATTTAATCCCACCTATTGATAAACATTTAATTGATATAGAATATATTATTAATAATGATAATAAATACGATGAATATGATAATATTGTTGAAAATAAAGATAGTAGTACATTTGATGCAATAGAAGAAGAAATGTTAGTAAATAAATTAAAAGAAATTTTTGATAAATTAGATAAAAATAACGATAACGTGCTTAAATCTAGTGAATTAAGAAATATGTATTATATTACAAATGATAATGTAGAAAAATTCTCAAATGATGATTACGAATATCATTTGTGGTTACAAAATAATCAAGGGAGAAATGACAATGAATTAACAAGAAAAGAGTTTACTAATAAATATATGTCATCTTATTATTCTAAAGATATTTCATTTGATAATTTGTATAAATATTTAAATACAAAATTTACTAGTTTATTTGAAAAGAATGAAGCAACATTATGTCCTATAGAAGTTGACCAAGATGCTGATGAAACAAATGAACCAGATACAGATGATATAACTACAGTTTATAAAAATATATCTAAACATAAGGAAAAAACATTAAAGGATAAAATTATATCGATTGGGTTATGGACTATATTTGTATTAATAATATTAATAATCTCATTATTTATTATTAAAACATTTATGTAATATAATTTATTTTATTTTCTTTATTATAAATAATGATGAATTCTAATAATAATTGTTTCAATATTTTTATATTTATTGTTATTTTATTATGGATTTTCTTTGGTATTTTAAGTTTTATGCTATCAACATTATTTATAAAAAAAAATAGTTTATTTAAATTACTTATGTTATCAATCTTATTTGGTCCTTTATATTGGTTGCTTTTTCTTTATATTGAAAATTATTATTCAATAAAACCATTTTATAGATTCAAAAAATAATAATTTTATTGCTAGTTATTAATAGATAACTATATAACTGAATGCCTCCTCTAAATGAAGATAATTCAATATATAAATTTTTAGAAAAAAAATTAAGAGAGTTTCAGGATATTACAAAAAATATTGATAAGACACCATTATTCAAAATATTTGAATTTATTATTGAAATTTATAAAGGAGATCAAAATAAACCAGAAGGATTTTGTATTATTATTATATTTATTCTTAAATTATTATTTGCTATTGTATTTTTAATCTTACCAATTGTATTAACATTTTATTCTATTATTATTTTACTAAACATCAGCACAAAAAGCGTAAAATATAGTTGGTTAGAAGATAAATACAATTATCAAAATAATAAATATGATTACATAAGGAAATTATTTACAATTACAAAATATTTAGTATTTTCAGAAAGAATATTTGTTTATCTAATTAGTTCAATATTATTTATGGTATTGCTTGTTGCATTTTATTTATTTAATTATTGTACAAGTAATGAACAAGAAAAAAGTAAAAGTACTGCAAGTAAACGGTATTTTGGCTATTTAATTAGTAAAAGTGGTACTGATACTGAATTTATGAGACTATTAAAACTTAATATAAGTTTATTTCCATTATTATTATTTATTTTAATATTTTATTATTCTATTTATTTTAATGATTATAAAGACGTTTATGAAAGTAATAAAAGAATTAATGAAATATATTATGAATATTTAGACAAAGATTATATTAGAGAAATTTGTAATAATTTTAGAGATGATAAAAATAATATTAATTCTAAATGTTATTTAGATAAATTACCAACAGATGGCTATTTATTAGACTATATTAACAGAAAAACTTTATCATTTACTGCTGATGAAAAGGTAGACTTTGATAATTTAAATCCAAATGATAATACTAAAACGGCATTTATTATATTAAAAAGTTTAATAACTCATCAATTTTTGATAAATAAATATAATAATAGATTTATACAAAAATATGAATATGATAGTTGTAAAAGCATAGACATTGATTTAATAATGAGTAAAGAAAATAAACTCAGTAATTTATTTGTTTGTTTTAAAGAAACGACAAATCATCCATTTAATATAAATATAATTAATGTGCTTAAACAATATAAAACTAATGCTGGTGCGGCAGCTGATAAAATAACCGATCAAGCAATAGGTAAAATATATGAAAAATATTTATCAATTAATAATGAATTATCTAGACATATATCCACGATTAGCAAAAGTAAATTAAATGAAACTATATTGCAAATAATAATAAGTATAGTTTTTATTATATATTTAGTTATATTCTTTTACTTATTTTGGACTTGAGTTATATAATTATTTTTTTTTAAATTATATTATTAATTATTAAGGAATACTATAACAACTACCTGGAATGCCAGGAATGCCAGGAATGCCAGGAATGCCAGGAACACCACAACAACAACCACAATTACCACCAGTACAACTTAGTCCAATAGATGGAAAAGCTAAAATATTTGATATGCGTGGAGTGCCAATAACTAGTGGTGATGACTACTTTATAAATGCTGCTAACCAACAAATATCAGAAAGAGACAATAGTTTTAATCAATCTAGACTTATGCCTATGCAATTCCAACAACAAGCACCAGGAACAACATTAGATGTATCACCAACAGAAACGACGCAAGACACTGAATCAGATACATCGAAAAATTTAAATGCAGAATTAGATAAATATAATTATATTTTTGATAATATATTTAAAAGTCTTTATGATAGTCGTATATGCGACTTAGATGAAACAATAACTAATAAGATTAAAATTGAAGAAAAAACAAATGAACTTGAAGCAAAACAAGAGATTATTAAAAATGCTACATATACATTAGAGCAAGAACAACAAAAATATAGGACATCTGTTAATTCACTTACTGCAGATAATGATAAAATTATGAATGAATTAAGGAAAAAAGACGAACAACTTACTGAATTAAAAAATCTATTGGAAACTAAAGCAAGCAAAGAAACTCCAGATAAAGGAGATAAAGAAGAAATAGAAAAATACACGCGAAAAATTGAAAATTTGGAAAAAAATGTTAGAGACTTAAAAACAGAAGTTCAAGAAAAAACTGCTGCAATTTCAAGTATGGAACAAAGAAGTAATGATGCTAAAAGAAGTGCTGACTCTTTATCCAATGATAGCAATGATTATGCTGAACAAATAAAAAAATTAAAAAGAGACCTAACAAAAGCAAATGAAGACTTAGAGCAGAGAGACAGAGACAAAGAGAGAGAGATAGACCGGCTAAATAAGCAAATACAACAATCTAAAGGTGATGAAAAAGAAAACTTCGAAAATGAGCGTAAACAATTAATAAGTAAATATGAAAAAGAAAAAGAAGCTGCTGAAAAAGCAGTACAAGCAGAACATAATAAAATCCAAAATGAGCTGGAATCATATAAAGCGAAATTAAGTGCCTTATCTGCAACAAAAGAACAAATAACCCAAGATTTAAATAATGAAAAATCTGCAAATCAGGAATTAACAAAAACACTGAATAGAAATAATCAAGCATATGAATCAGAAGTAGTAAAAATAAAAGGGGAGGCTGAGAGGACGAATATTTCGCTAGAAAATGACCATAAACGTATTATAGATGCTTTAAAAAGTGACCATACGCACGCCATAAATGATTTGAACAAAAGGTTAGCAACTACTGAAGCAGATGCTTCGAAAGCGCAGTCGATGAATGATCAAATGTCTCAAAGGGTTAATGAAATGGATAGAGAGAGAAAACAAATAGAACAACAACAACAACAACAACAACTACAACAACAACAACTACAACAACTAATAGAACAAGATAAAAATAAGATTGAAGACTTAAAAAATACAATTAATCTAAATGAATTAGCACTTAATGAAGAAAAGAGTAAAATTCAAAATTTAGAAAAAGAATTACAAAAATTACTACAACAGGAGAGTGAATATGCTATAAAAAAACGTGATATTGAACAGCAAATGGAAAGATTAAAAAGTAACAAAGACTTTGAAATAAATGAAAAACAAGAAAGAATTAGTAATTTAGAAGAACAATTACAAACACTGCAATCTGAAGCATATAGATGTAAGGAAGAAAAAAAAAATATAGAACAAGAGATTGATGAATTAAGAAATCAAAATGGTGAGTCAGAAGATGAAAGAGAATTTAAGTATGGTTTTAACTGGGAAAGCGTACCTAATAAAAATCATGCTAAATTAAAAGAATATACTGGTAATATTAAAGCTTTAAAAGATTTTAAAAGTCGCGGAACAAAAATATCAGATACAAAAAAAGATGAAATAATTAGCGCATTAAAAAACAATCCACAAGATATATCAATTATAAGTGTTACGCTTAATAATGGAAATAAAATAGATAACTTCCGTATATCAAAATCAACTATCGATACATATTTTAACAATAGTGATTATATTATAATAAGTATTTTATATAATGATAATTATTATACATTTAAAGCATTGAAAAATTCTATTAGACCTTTTAAAAGCAAACTACCGCAACAAAGCAGACAACCGCAACAAAGCAAACTACCGCAACAAAGCAGCAGACTACAACAAGGTGGTGAAAAAACTAAAAAAAAAAACAAAAAAAAGGAGGATTTGGTGGTAGTTATGGGGGGCCCTTTTATAATCCAGGACAACCTATGGCTTCTACGTCTCCTCCACCGCCAGCTATGCCAATGGTAATGTCACCACAGCAACTAGTTTCACAACAACAACCTCAAGGTTCTAATCAAAATCAAGTTCCTAATCAAAATGATATTAAAAATGAATTTCTTAAACTTGAAAAGTTTAATAAAACTTTAGAAAGATATAAATTATCAAAAAACAGAGATTTATCAGGCTTAATTAAACTATATAGTGATAATTTTAAATTAATGAAAAAAAAATTTGATAAAAATGAATATAAAGATAATTATCAAAATTTATGCAATGAATTTAATCAAATTTATCAGATATTTAAAGACATAAAAGAAAAACTAAGTGATCCAAGCATAAAAGAAGAAGGTGAACATGCAAATAAAATTGCAAAAAGTATAGATAATTTTGTTAGTAAAATAAGTCAAAAATTTAATGATCCTACTAAATTAAAAGATCCGCTTTTTAATGATAGTAATCATACTATGATAGAAGATATAATAAATTCAATATATATGTTTATTATTTTTATAATTGCAATTGCCAGTATAATTATAGTTATATTGAATATTTTAAATATAATTAGATATTTATACGAATGTTTTAAAGAAATTGGTAATTTAAATCATAATAATTTAAGTACTGGTAATACATTTAGATATAAATTATTCAAATATTTATTTTATATTGATAGTTGCTCAATACCAGATATAATAAATCAATATAATACACCTGGTGCATCAAGTGGAACACTTATAACACTTAGTACAGCAATTAATAAATTTACTTTAGATTTTGGTAATTTTTTTGAAAGAAATAGTATAGAAGAAGAAGAAGGTTATAAAGTTAGTGATAAAGTAAAAGAAGCAACAAGTAAATTAGGCCAAGATGGTATGCGAGAAAGTTTAGGCAATTTTAAATTTATGGATAACGCAACCGATGCACTAATAAAAGAACAAAGAGAAAACTATAAAATTAGAAGCATAACAAAAAAAATGATTGATAAATGGAAAGATGAAAATGAAGATAGAAAAGATGAAGATGAAGCTGTTATTGAAGAAGAATTAGCAGATAGATATGAAGAATCATTAAAGAAAGAATACCGCGAAACTGTTAAAAACAATAACGAACCATTTTTTAATATATTTTTTATGTTAAGATTAAATTTCTTTGTTATTAGACTAGTAATCACTCTAATAAATATATTTTTTGTTGCAACATTAATATTAATTATTCTAAAATTAATTAACGATAATAAAACTGATCAATTTAATATAATGCCAAATTTACCCTCTCATATTACTTCAATTTTTGTAATAAGTGTATTTTTTGTTATTATAAATATTGTTTTATATAAATTTATATATATAAAAATATATGAAAAACAACTTAATACATATTTATATATTCATTCAATAGATTTAAGAATAACAGAATTTATAACAAAATATAAAGATTCTAGTGATATTACAACAATTGACAAAAATTTTTATGATATTTTAAAAGATAACATTGATAATAAAGGTCTGATACTAAATCAAATAAATGCTATAATAGATGATAAAAATTTAGATAAAGATTTAGATAAAGATACTATAAAACAAAAATGTATATCTCATATAATGTTATATGTATTAGTATTACATATTTATAATAGTTTTGAAAAAAGAAAAAATAGTCATTTAGATGTGCTAAATAATTTTGTATTACAAGATGGAAGTGCTGATACTTTTAAAATTAATAAAGAAAATTTTAAAGAAGACACTTATTATTCATTTATAGGTTCTAAATTTAGAAAAGAATCAATACAATATTTTGAGGATGATATAGATAATATTGCTGAAAGCAATATACCTGTTTACAACGAAATAAAAGTTGATGTTAATAAATATATTGCAGAATTAAATGATTTAATAGTTATAGTTAATAATGAATTTTATGATGATTATTATATAATACAATTTGGTGTTTACTTTTTAGTAAATTTAGTTATCTCTGTAATATATATTATTACTTTAATGGGTCTAGCAACGAAAATTAAAGCTGTATGTGAAATTTTTAAAGAAAAATGCGATGAAGCAGTACCACTGTACGTATCCAAAAGCCCCACCCCCACTTAGCATCGCCTTGATAAATCACAATAATTAATAATATTATATAATCTTACTAATGTCATAAATATTCCAGAATAATAATCAAATCAAAAAAAAAATATTGATATATTAAAGAGATATAATGTTATTATTTGCAATAATAATATTATTAATACTAATAGTATTTAGTTTAAATATCATTAGTATTATAAAAATTAAATGGAATAATAGTTTTTTTAAAAAAAAGGAAAATGAATGTTTAATAATTAATAAAAATAAAATTTATGAATATGATAGTTATAGATATAATCTTTATAATTATATTTTTAATATAGATAATGAAAATAAATTTGAAAATTCAACATATACTTATAAAAATACTTATCTAGGCATAATTATATTATTAATATTAGTTATTTCATTATTAATTTATAGTTTATATTATAATTATACAACGAAAAATTTGATATTATTAGTATGTATATTAATATATTTATCGTGTTATTATTATATCGGTAAACTAATACTAAAAGATTATGATAAAATAGAATTACTCAAAAATGATAATACTGATAATTTAATAAAATATATGAATGTATATAAAATATTAAATACACTAATGTATTTCAATAATCTTGATAATGTTATGTATGAAGTATTTGAATATAATACTGGCAATATTAAAAATACTAAAATATTAGATAAAATATTAGAAGAAAATATAGCAAAAATTCATTATACAAGTAATGAAATAGAAATAGAATATATTAAATCAAAAGCAATTAGTAATAAAGACTATTTAAAATATATATCTCTTGATTCAATTTCCCCTTTTTATTTTAGAGAATATTTTGAAAATCAATATATTATTATTAGTGATAAAACATATTATATTAAAGATTTATTAGACAACCCTTCTATAATAAATGAAAAAATTGGAAAGAGTTTAAACACTTCCATAAGTATACCAAATAATAATTTTATAAATTATTATGATAAAAATAAATCATTATTATTTAATGTTAACACTAATTTTAAAACTGAATTTGAAGATATAATAAATAGAAATATATATATTATATTAATTTTTATACTATATTTTATATTTTTAGTAATTTTTTGTCATATTTTATATAGTTCTGTAAATAATATTTTATATTTATTAGTAATAGGAATAATTATCGTTTTACTATATTTATTCTTAATGATAATATAATTTTTTATTTATTTTTATATTATGTTTTTATAAGTAGATGGATAATACTGAAATTAAAATAAATTTATATAGAATAAATAATAAAATTCTAAAATTAATATTTTATATAATAATTAGCATATATTTATTTATTCAATTTATACTATTATCTAATTTTTTATTTAAATATTTTAAAAGTAAAAATTATGGATATTTATTAGAAAAAATATGTCAAACAAAAAATACAGAATTTGAATCAGAAAGATTTCAATTATATAATAATATAGATGAATTTAAGATTGAGCATAATAAAAAAATTAATTATACTTTGATTTTATCACTAATATTAATATATGGCATCATATATGGTATGATATTATCATATATTATATATGATTTTTATTATAATATTATTATTACTGAAAATAATGATATAAAAAAAATGTTTTATTATGTTTTATTATCATTAAGTAGTATAATATCAATAGGATATTTACCATATTATATTGGTATAAAATTTGATAATATTAAAAATAAAATATTATTAGAAGCGGATGATTATTTATTAAATATATTTGCTATATTATCAGTAATATTATTAATTGTAAATTATTATAACGAATTTAAATCAAATTATAATAATATATTATTAATTACTTTAATTATATCATTTTATTTGATTTTATATTATATAAAAAAATTTATCAATATGTATAAAAATAACATTGGAAATGATAATATAATTAAGAATGAACTAAATGAAAATGATTTATTAAAAAATTATATAATTGAAATATTTGGTTTAAAATATTATTATGAAAAAATTGAAAAAAACGATGATAATAATATTAATTATTATATATTTCTTGCACAAATATTTATTATAATTTTAATAATATTATTTTTAATAAATAATATTAAAAATATTTTTAATTTTTTTAAAAATTATAATTTAGAACAATTATTGAATTGTTTATTTTATAGAAATAACAGCATATGTGAATATATATTATATAATGCAGCAGATTCTAGATTATTATACAATATTTTCTCACGTCCAATAATAATAATTATTCTTTTAGTAATTATTATATATTCTATATCAGTTTACAATAAATATTTTAATAATTTTATTATTACACAACCAAAAATAATTTATAACGGAAATATTAAATTAATTGATAAAGAATTTAATAAATTATTACATAACGATAAGATAGATTATAATACAACAACAAGTATTGAAAAAAATGTTGCAAATGCAATACAACTTGTTTTATACAATGAAATATTTGGTAAGGTTTTGCAATATGATAAAGATAGTGAATATATAGAAGATTATAATGAATATATTAAACATATTAATTTTGTACCAGATTTTAAATATGATTTTGATAAAAAAGATAGAATTATTAAGTATAGCGAATTAGAAGAATATAATATAAAAAAATATTTAAATAATATTTTTTATGAAAATAAAACATCAAAAGAAAAATGTGATGAAATGAATATTAACAAATATTTTCTTAAAAAATTTATAGAAAATATATATTTTAATGATCAAATAAATGATGGTGAAAAATGTAGTAGAGAAGAATTACGTAAGAAAAAATTAAAATACAAAATATATAAAAGTATTAAAAATATTAAAAATGGTTATAATTATATAGGTAATTCTAAATTTGATAATACAAAAATAGAAATTAATAATAAAATTGATATTAATATAGATTATAGCGTTATTAGTGATATAACAATTAGTGAGATTAATGATTTATTAGGTAAATTTGATTTTGGATATAATATAAAGAAAATATTAGAAATTTATTATGATGAATACATTAATATTTTAAAAACAAATTTATTTAAAATTATTAATCAAACAGGTGTTAATACAGAACATCCTGAAACTGGCCCAGATTGCAAAACAATATACGAATATAAAATTACTAAATTTATAATAAATGATTTTATCTATAATCCTGCAAATAATAATAGAATTAATGATATTAAAAATTTTATAGAATCAAAATTATGTTCAACTTTTAATTCAATTAATACTAAACTTGAAAAGTTTAATTATAAAGAAAATAAAAAAGACAAACTAGAAACATATATTATTAAAAATTATAATGTATTAAATAATGAAAATTTAAATAGTATTAAAAAAAGTGATAATATATCTCCGGGCAGTACAAGCGCTCTTCTAGAATCAAATGATCTATTCAATGACTATACAAAAAAATGCTTTACCGATATATTAGTAAATATATTAATAAATCACAAAATAATTAGATTTGTTTATAGCTATTATTCATTATCTGACATTGATTCTATATTAAATAAGATTAAAGATACATATGATGAAACTATAAATGAAAAATATATTAAGTACTTAAAATATTTATATACAAATTTATCAAATACATATTATAATTATAAGTATAATGATGAAAATAAGTTAAATAAAAAGGATATTACTAATATCTTAATTGAAATTGATTATAATATTATTAAAGCAGATATAAATGCTATTATAAATAAATATAATAATAATGTAGATCTTATAAATATATATTTTGAAAACAATAAAATTTATAGAGACACTAGTTTTTCTGATCCTGAAACTGCTAGTGAAATTAAAGATATTCTTCAGATTTCATTTGATTCATTTGAAGAAAATCCAGATTATTTTAAACAACATTTAGATAATAAAATAAAATATATTAGTGGTATTACAAATATTGATGAAGGCGTTTCTGAACCAATCGCTTCCGAACAAACAATAATTAAAGATAAATTAGTAAATTACTACGAAATGTTTAGAACATTGCAATATGATATATTAGAATCTTTACATTACAGTAATTTTAATGAAATTAATTTATCAAGAATATTAGATAATTATAAATATTTTGATAAATTCGAAGCAGTATTTGAAGAATTTATAAATGATAAAGATTTTGTTAAATTAGAAAGTGAAACTACAAGTACAATTGATATACCTACACCTCAAAATTCTAATGATCAAAAAATAAAAAAGTTAAACGCAGATATAAATACTATAAATATATTAACAATATACATTATAGTAATGTATATAATTATAATATTTTCAATAAAATACATATAAATAATTAATTTTTTTTTATATTATAGTTTATTAAAGAATAAACTAATGTCAAAATTATCATTACTATTATTAATAATAGTACTATACTTTATATTTGAACAATTTAGTAAATATAGTTTATTAACTTTAAAATATAATAATTATTACTTATATGGTACTAAATTAAAAAATATATGCAAAAATGAATATTTAGAATATGAAACTCCAAGATTTCATTTAATTTCTAACTTAAACAAAATCAAAACAGATAGTAATAAAGAAGAAGAAAAACATAAGATTATAATTTTAATTTTTGCAATTACATTTACAATGATAATAAGCATTATTTATGCATCAGTAATTTATGCTATATTTTGCGATATAAATAATATTAATAAAGATGAATGGAAAAATTTAAATATATTACATTATATTTACATAATAATTATGTTTTCTATTTGTTTATTAGTAATTATAAATCCTATTATTTTATCAATATATCAACTTAAGGAAAACGAATTATTTAGAAAAGTTTTAAGTCCATTCAATTATTCTGAAAGTATAGACGGTTTCTTACCATATATAATATTATTTAGTGTATTAGTAATATTAAAAGTAATAATTATAAAATATAATTTTAAAACCCCTTTATTTACAGATAAAGATAAATCAGAAGCATCAGGCAAAGAAGCATCAGGCAAAGAAACATCAGGCAAAGAAGCATCAGGCAAAGAAGCATCAGGCAAAGAAACATCAGGCAAAGAAGCAGAAACTTCAAGTTTTAAAGGTATACAAGAATTATTAGTATTTGTAGCATACTCATTTATCTATTTAGGAGTTATATATTTTATAACAAATATATTTATGTTATACTATAATAATAAAACTTATGATGATAATAATGAAAATATAATATTAAAATATATAGATAATATTATTGGATATAAGGAACACAAAAAATTTATTGATTATTATATAATCTCTAAAATAGAATTTGATAATAACAATAATAATAATTTATTAGGTTTAATTTATAATAAACTTAGAGAACAAAATATAGATAATGAAAGTTTCAAAGATATAACTTTTGTAAGTAGCAATTTTAATTATAATAATAAAACTTTTACTAAATCATTTACTCAATCAAATATAGATAAATATAAAACTAAATGTAGAAAATATCTTGATGCAGGTAATGAAACTTTATATGCTGCTCTAACAGGTACTGCACCTCAGCCATTAGAATTAGACAGTGATGAGGGTCTTATAGCTCAAGAAATTATAGTTAAGGAAACATACGATGACATAATTTTGAAATTAATTATAAATAATGTTCAAACTAATTTAGTTAATGATGAAACTAAATTGCAAGAAATTGTAATAGACTTAATAAAATTAATAATGATATTGCAAATCAGTGCTACTATGCCAGGTGAAAACACAGAAATAAATATAAATAATAGAATTAAGACTTATTTTGATAAATATTTATTTTCAAAATTATGTATAACTCAAGTAGAATATGAAAAACTGTCTGAAACAGATAAATTAAAATATAAAGATAACCCATTAGATTATAAAGTTATATTGATGAACATATTTTCTGATGGTAAACTTAATGATGATATATTTAAAGTAAATGAAGATTTATACAATAAAATTGATTCAATAAAATTATTTATTGATGATACGCGATCTGTTACTAAAAAAATTTTAGACTATTTTGATATTTATATAGATAAAATATCAACTGAAAATCTAGTTAAAGGTAATTTAGCAACTTCTTTAGCTGATTATAACATGTTATATAAAAATCAACCTGGAGAAAATGAAAAAGATCAATTAGAACAAAGAATTGATAAACCTATATTTAGAAGAAAATTATCAGGATTATTATTTATATTTATTATGTTTATTTTATCGTTAATTGTACTATATTTTATTATAAAATTTAAAAATAAAGATGATAAATTTAAATATTTATTGGAAAAAATTAAATTAATTATATTACCATTTTCTAGTATATTTTTAATATTATTTATTACAAATTGTACATATGAATATAATAAAATTTTCGAAAAAAATATAATAAATAAAGTTGAAACTTCATATAAAACAATGCTAAACAAAGTAAATAATAATTTTGATATTATAATGAATAACGAATATAATACGTATATGGAAAAATTTTCAATATGTAAACCAGTA
>Ga0181396_1000213_pt1 | contig 13499 bp, 21 predicted proteins | sample 19SPOviralmetaG_FD_130125 | JGI IMG/M metagenome (GOLD analysis project Ga0181396, IMG submission 130125) | Marine viral communities from the oligotrophic San Pedro Time Series (SPOT) site, San Pedro Channel, CA, USA - 19 SPOT_SRF_2011-01-11 | ecosystem: Environmental > Aquatic > Marine > Strait...
ATTAATACGAAAAACAACAAACTCGGCACAAAAACACACAAAGTTCGCGGGAAATTATAAACGCATATTATCTAAATTCATCCCTAAATTCATTTACTACTTTGAAATAGCTTTCATTTGTAATAATCGAACATCCAGTAGGTATTTTTTCCACAACTGCACTAATACCAGCAGATTCCAAACGTTTTTTTATTACAGCGCAATTTGAGTGCTCAATGCGGATAGACCTGTTTTTTGTAAAAAATGGCGTTTTACCAATTCCTGATTTATAATAAGACATTTATATTTTATTTTATATTTTATGTTTATATTTCTTCTCCCTAATAATATTTTTAAATCTATTGTAAACAAAGTTCCTTTATTTTTAAAGTTAGAGAGAAAAAAAATTTAATTAATATTGTATTTAATTCTCCTTCTCCCTAAATTTTACTTTTATTATACATTTCTAAAATCATTTTATACATCTCATCATTTTGGTTTATATGATCTCTCACTTTCTTCTGATAATTATATAAATATAAATATATAAATGGAGAATTCAATATAAGTGAAAATAAAATTATATTTTTCATTTATATTATATTTTATTTATTTCTTTTTTATATTCTTTCTCCCTAAAATTAGGGAGAATAATTAATTCGTTTACAAAAATCTTTTACGTAATTTTAAATTAAATGCTTTTGGATATTTACGAATTATTTTTGACGTAATTCTTTTACCATGTGATTTTTTATTTAAATAAAAAAGATTCCCACGTGTAAAAGGATATTTACGATTCTTTTTTGTTTTTTTTATATTAAATGTATCTATAAATCTCTTTGATGCCTTAGATTTATATATTCTTCTCCGTCGTGCCTTTTTTTTAGTGCCTTTTTTTCGCACCTTCCTTGTTTTTTTTCTATGACTCATTTTCTTACGTCTTTTATATTTTGCAAAAGAACCACCATTCAAATGGTCTGGATCTGCAAATAATATTCCGATAATGGCAAGATAACTCTTATCTTGTAAAGGATATCTTGCTATAATATGAAATAATTTCTCCGCGATATCAAAATTTTGCCATTTATCCTCATTTAAAACCTCTTCCGCAATATATTCATTTTCAACAAAATCAATTAATTCATTGTGACCATCTTCATCCGTCAACAAATTTGTTATCATCTCTTTATTTCCAATATGTACTCTAGGGCATAATTCTAACCCTATATCAGAGCCTTGATCGGCATCTGATGAAAAATTAAAGGTTTTCACTCCCTTTCCGTTGGGGTTGCCATTTTGTATTAATTCTACTAACATAAAATTATCATCCAACAACAACAATTCAATCTGTTCTTCGCTTAATATAATATCCGAATATCCAATCGCTTTTTGTAAATCCAGTACTTTCTGAAAGTAGGTACCACCAGCAGAAGTCATCGTGTGATGTCCTGCAGTTAATCCCTTTCCACCCTCACTTTTTGCTGTTACTAGTTGTCTATGTCTGGCTATAATTTCACCTTTACTCGGTCCATAAAAATCCTTTTTAATATCCATATAATATAGACAGATATTTTAATCTATCTTTCCAATTATTACCTTTACACTTCTTCCATCACAAGTATACTTCTTTTCTACATAGTCCGTTGGTGCAAAATGAAAAGGGTCGAAAATCATTGTGGTTGGATCATTCCAATATACTAATACTTTTATCTCCACCATATCACTACTATTCAAGGCAGAACTCGCTATGTCTTTTATTTGTTCCTCTGTTGGAGGCCAAACATATTCTTCTATTTTTTCTGACATTTATAATTTAATTTATTGTCTTCTCCCTAAATTAATTTTATTTTTATATTTTTCTCTCTAAAATTAGGGAGAAAAATATAATTAATTCTTTCTTGTACGACGTTTCCTGCGACGTTTCTTTTGACGCGTCCTTCTTGTTCTACGACGGCGTGCCTTTTTTTTAGTGCCTTTTTTTCGTACCTCCCTTCTTGTTCGACGCTTCCTTATTGTTCTACGTCCACCCAATCCTACAAGTGCATCCATACCATCTTCAAATTCTTTCGAGCTAATTCCTTCCTCCCGAGGAGGTGGGGTCGCACTCGTTGATTCTCCTTCTTGTGATGCTTCATTCTCTTTTAAAAACGCATCAATATCTAAATCAAAATCTTTCAAGATATCACTATCATTAGGAACCTTAGGACCATGAAAATATTTTTTTTTTAAGTCTATTAAAACACTCGAACCTTTGAAACCCAAAATCTTACCACCATCTTCCAATATACTCTGTATTAATTCCTTTTCCACTTTATTCAATTCTCCCTTTGGTGGTAATCGTACCCAATCACTCATTGTCTTCTTTTTCTTGGGTCTAATCCTCGCGTTCAAGTCATTTGGTTTACCAGATTCATCTTTTATTACTTCATTTAATAAATCTTCCTCACCCCATAATTGCTTTCTCTTCTTCAACAATTTACTCTCATTTTCGTTAATCACTACCAGTTCGTTTTTCAAATCATCCAATCTTGCTTTATCATTATCGTCTTCTTCCGTAGTTAAATTAAACCTTGGATGCTTCAATTCTTCAATTTCTTTCATTATTTTTTTTTTCTCATTGTACTTATCGTTTGCCATCGACACCACCTTATTTAATACGTCAAAAAATATTTTATCCTCCTCCTCAAAATGATTTTTTACAGGTGGGTGTGATTTAACTAGTTTATTAAAATCATTTATTTTTTTTGGAATCTCGTTTTTTACTAATTTATAATTAAGTTTACCTGTCTTCTGTCCTTCGGCAATATGTTCAAAACATATTCCTATAATTATCATTTTTCTAATCATCCAGTACTTATCATACGTCCAACGTCTTTCGTCACTACTAAAATTTACACGTCTTTCACGTGAACTTTTTTCTTTTAATAGTTCCTGTTCTTTTTTTAATTTTTCATTTATTTCTAACAATCTATTTTTTTTTTGGTCTCGACTCATTTTTTTGCCTTTTTTCGCCAGATTTGCATTTTGGACTTCACGTGTCGTACTTCTGCTCCTAAACATCCGTGGTATAAACGAGGGCTCCCTTTTTTTTGGATATTTTATTAGTGGTCCTTGCTTTATATTTGGTTTCAACATCTGGGGTGTTTTAGTCTCCATATATATATATATTTATTATTATCTCTAAAATTAGAGAGAAAAATAAAATAGTGCCTTTTTTTTAGTGCCTTTTTCTAGCATCAGTAAAAATTCGGATATGTTGCCTGAGGACATACACAATCATGAGAATATCCCTTAATCTTCATTCCTAAATTATTTCCTTTACATCGACATACTGTATCCTTAGCTAAAGGACCACAACTTTGTATACCTAAACTATTCGCATAACATAAATTCTCCTTAAATGAAAAACCTTCACGCCATTTCTTCATTATACCATCTTTCACATGTAATAATAATTTAATCGCAACCAAAGCTACTACTACAGAACCAACTATTATAGTTAACATATATATTAATATTAGATTATAATATCTTTCACACGTATCTCATCATATATAATTTCAACACCATCACCTTTATTACAACAACAAATAACATTACCTGGTATACGTTTCTTTTCCTTTTTCTTACATAATGTTGATGAAAGAACAGATAAACAATTTCCCATTATATATAATAAAATTAAATAAAATAAAACTTTATTATATTAAATGCAAAATTTAGAAAAATTAAATAATATTCAAATCGTTATTAATGAATTAATAAATAATATTAAAACAAATGATGTTCCAAATAAAGATGAAAATATTAAAATAATAGAGAATAAAATTAAATTATATACAGAAGATAGCAGTTCTTATTTTTCCACTAGTTATAATATTTATAACTTAAAACAAATTTTAAATCTTTTAATGAAAACTATCATACAACAAAATAAAAGAATTATAAAATTAGAGAGAAAAGAATAATAATTTCTTCTCCCTAATTTTATTAAAATATTATTTTTTATTATATTATATTATATGTCATTTAGAAAAGGAAAACAAATGTCTTCATCTGAAAGAACCAAACTACTTTCTTCCAGAACAATGACTAAGACAATTAAACCTATAAAAGCTTCTAATTATAATAAAAATAGTTTTTTTGATAAAACTATGAGCCATTCTGACCTTTTAAAATATACTAAAGGATACGTCCAATTAAATTGCTCTTTTAATGATGAAACAACTATAGTAAAACAATCTAAAAATTCTAAATTCTCATATATTGACCTTAATAATGTCGTTAAAAATAATAATTATATTATTAATAATAATAGACATATTAAAGGTCTTATTACACCTAGGGGGAAACTTACTAATAAACCTAAAGAAAGAATATTTAGATATCCTATACCTATGGAACCCTTTAATTGTATCAAATTAAAAGATATTTCTTCTTCATGTCTTTGTGATTCTCATTGTAAGGGAGTTTCACATATTCATTATTATCCTACATACAAAAATATTTCCAACTATACACATATACATACTACTCAACCACACCCTGACCCTAACCCATTCCCTAATAATAATAACACTAATTTTATGACTAAATTTGACCTTAATACTAATCTAACTGGTACATAATTATTCTCCCTAATTTAGAGAGAATAATTATTCATCCAAAACAAAATTCAATAAATCTATTTTCTCTTTTATATCATTAAACATTATCCCTGGATTTTCTTCCAATATATTTTCTATCGCATAAATTATTGTCTTATTATATTCTTGACCTTCTTTTACTCCAAATAAATTATCATATATTTCAAATGGTGCTTTCAATATAATACGAGATGTCTCAAATATCAAACGATTCATACTTACTGCCTTTGTTCCATATATACGCTCATACATATTACTATAAGATACACGTATCGACGCTGCTTGTTTCATTAAATTTACTACCTTCTTCATCAATGTTATCTCATCCCTATTTGTACTATTTTCAAAAAGAACTAATCTTGATGTTATATAATCAAAATTATATTGATTTTTTAGAACTGTATCTAAATCCGCATTTACAAGTGGTTCTAAGAAATTATTTATTATACTCATTTTAAATTTTAAATAATCTATATCTACTATAGCTACGCCACATATTCCCTTTGCACCAACCGTCTTTGTATTTACTCCTAGTAAAGTCTGTGGAATTATAGCTCTTTTTCCTATTAAATTCAATGAACTTTTTATAATCCTTACCATTATATTAATTCAATATTATAATTAAGCTTAAAAATATTTTATATAATTAATATAAAATATGTCTAAAAATACCACCATAGAAACAGAAAAAAAACTCTCAAAAAAATTGGATAAAGTATTCAATTGTGATAAAAATATGAATGAAGATAATAAAAAAGCATTAAATGTAATGAAAACAGAAGGAATGGAAGCTGCCGTTAAACATATGTTTACAGATCAAGAAACTGGACGTTCACTTTCATATTCCGAAATGAGATCACGTTATGGATAATAACTTAAAGATTATTATATTGTTGTTTTATTTCTAAACTAAATGAAAAATCCATATTATTTAAATTTATTTGTTTCCCATATTGGTCTAGTAACTGAATATCAAATTTTTTAAATGTTATTGGACCAAAATACTCTCTAGTTTTTGTAAAATTCGAATTATCATCTGTTGTTATATCAAAATTTATAGCAAATTTTCCATCTACTAAATATATTTTTGCCAAAACATCATTTCGCATTGTTGTATCATCAAAATATACCACATTCGAATTACTTACATTATTATTATAGTCCTTTAAACATAAATATAAATATCTATCCCCCCCACCATCAAATAATCCCTCTGATAATACATAACTATTCATATTCAAATACTTCCCATGGCGAAATCCTAAAATCCATCCTGCTGTAAACATTAAATTTTCAGTATTTTTATCCACAAAACTTATATTAAATTTTGTTTTATCTACGGATCTATCATCTATTAGTTCAAAACTACTCTTCATACTATTCGCATTTATACTAAACTTTATATATTTTAAATTAGATGTCGTACTTGAGTTATAAAAATATGTATTATTTAAATATGTTTCTACCTGTGTTGAATCATATGTTCCATCCGGTATTATTATTTCATGCATATTACAAATACTACTTGTTATTTCTTCTATATAAAATCTATTATTACCTCGCTCATGTGAAAATAAATACCAAGAATTCGGTATTGATATTGATGATAACTTTAGTGAAACAACCTTTTCTAAGTTATCAGAAAAAGTATATTTAAAGTTCGTAGATGCTGTATTATAATAGTCATCTCTAAATTTACTATTCAAATGTATATTTTTATGCATATACTTTCGTTTTATCGGATTCACTTGTTGAAAATTTTGTTGCCTACAAAATGTATTATTATTCATTTTATAATAATAATATATTTATTTTTATACTAATATTTTATGTTAAAATGCAGTTTTATTTCTATATCTTTCACTTTATTTGATGGATTTGTAACAAGTATCGAAAATACCAACTTATCTCCAGAATTTAATATTTTCTGCGCATCTGAAGCACCTATATGTGTATTACTATTTACTGTTATTTTTGTTACAGATAAAGTACTTGGCTTTTCACGTGAATAATCATTCGACCCATCATTCAATATATCCACCAATTCATCTAAAGTTAAACTACAACATAAAGTCGAACTTTTTTTAGTTACTGCACATAAATCTTCCAAATTTAATAATTCAGAACGAATCTTCATAAGAGAAGCAGTATCAAAACAAGATACTTCTATACCCATCATTCTAGCATATTCCGATGGTACCCTCTCTGATATTTGAAAATTTGATGAATTATTCTTTTCATACCAAGCACCTGATAAATCCAAATACTTCTTACAATGTGCTAATCCTGAAGCATCCAAATCCATATTAAATTTAAAATTACTATCTTCTACCTTCGAATAAAACAAATTTATAAAATCCACCGCTGAAATATCCATCGGCGTTTCTGATGATGCCGTACCATATAAATCTAACACTACACTATTTGCTTCTTCTACAGAAGATACAGTTTTACATAACTGGGCGAAAACTATTTCAGTCATTATACTATAATTAAATATTTATTTTAAAAAAAATTATTTTATTTCACTAATAGCTTTATCAATATCAGTATTTTTACATAAATCTTTTTTAATATTTTTTATACACTTTTCATCATCCTCCGAATCCATTATATTATAGATTATTTTTGAATATATTTCATATAATTTATCATCTTTTAAATAATTAGGATTTTCTTTTTTCCATTCGGCTAATTTTTGTATCCGTTCATTACCAATGGAATTTATTATTTTATCAATATCTTTATCTACATCTTTATTCCATTCATTATCTTTTTTTACCATAAATTCTAGTTTTTTTTTATCAGTACAATGAATTGGTCTCTCTAATGTTGGTATATCATTCAGATTATTTATTAATATATTTGAGATACCCTTTGTATATCCGACATTTTTTGACTCAATCAAATCTTCTAATGTAATTTTTATTTTTTTAATAAACTCTTCTATATTTAATGCATTTTTACAATGCTCGTTTAAATACATATTTATTGTTATATTATTATTATTTACATCACAATTATTAAAATTATATTGTTTTTCTACATAAGTTTTTATTATATCATTCAAATATTTTTTGGAAACTAATATTTTATCTCCATCTTTTTCAGCTTCCAAATTAGCATTTTCAACTCTTAAATTAGCATCCTTTTTATGTAGGGAATTTTCACATTTTTTTTTATGACGACTATAACTAGATAGATGCTTATAAGTTTTCTCACAAAAATTACATAAAATAAGATTTTGTGAGTTTTTTGAAATTTTAAAGCTAACTTTTAAATTTTTTTTATGTTTAGCTGTCTTTAAATGTTTATTCCAATCGCATTTATAAGATGTAATATAGTCACAATAAACACAACTATATTTATCTTTTTTATTCTTTGGTCTTACCATTTTTATTTCTATACTATGCTAATTTTTTCTCTTTAAATACTTTTATAAAAAATCCTTTAAAACCTCGTTTATTAGCATTTTTTTATATATTGTAGGGAAAATACAAATATTTTATTATAATAATTACACCCCATAATTGTAAAGGTATAATTCTATTTTATTTTTAAAAAAATAATTATTTTCAATTAAAGGATTTTTTTATTTTATGGTGTCATTTTTCAACCATTATTATATTTTTATTGTTATTTAGTTACATAATGATTATTTTTAATGATTGGATTTTTTTTGAATTATGGTAATAAAAAAAATTAGCATTAAAATGCTAATTAAAATGCTAATTTGTCCTCGAATTGAAATCACTTCTTTTTTTATGAAAAAATCACTTGTAGGGGCGGTTTTTCGACTTATTACTTTTTTTTTCCTACACTTTGTAGTGATGGTGATTTTTCATTTTTCTCCATTTTTTTCCAATTTCGCTTTTTTTCACTTTTTTTTCTATTTTCCAAAAAAAAAAGCCATTTCGATTTTAGAAGAAAAAAACGCTCATAGAGAGGAGTGCTCAATTTTTAGTGCGCTTTTTTTAGTTCTTTTTTTTCAGTTAATTTAATTTTATAAAAAATATTCATAATATATATAATGATTATCAAAACAATCCTAACAAATATGTACCCGATATTAACAACCATCGCAATATTATCAATTTTCATAGATAAATCACCTAATCGTATACAAAAACATTTATTAAGATGGATAGCAGGTGCTTCTCTATTATATGGAGGATTATCTCATGTCCTAATACCAGAAAAGGCAGCTGCCGCCATTGGCTGGAAAACTTCACCATTTCAAAAAGAAGTAGGGTACTATGATATTTTTGTCGGTATAACATGTATTTTAGGTTCTACAAATATTGGTAAAAAATTTGCACCAGGTGCTATATTAATATATAGTGGATTTGCTTTTGCTGCAGGTTTAAATCATTTATATGAAATTATTTATAAAAGTAATGCTAGTCAAAATAATACAGGATTTGTTTTATGGACTGATTTATTAACACCAATAGTATTAATGTATACATTATTAAAGTAGTGCACTTTTTTTAGTTCCTTTTTTTTCACCAAATGATTTCATTTTCCAATAATTCATTTATTTTAGAAAATGGCTTAGATCCACTGAAAGCTGGATATGTTTTATAAGGTCTTTTATTACTAAGCGGAGATGGATGAGAGCTTACTATCAAGTGGTTATTCTTTATATTATCCATTTTCTTATGTGCGAAAGCACCCCAAGCAACAAATACCACATCAATACATCTCTTCTCTATGGATTGAATGATAAATTGTGTGAATTTGGACCATATTTTCATATGAGAAGCAGGCGATCCTTCTTTCACAAATAAAGATGCATTAAGTAGTAGTGTACCCTGTATAGCCCATTTTTCTAATGTAGTATCACTTAGTTCGATATTAAGGTCTTCAAGTAGTTCTTTCTTAATATTCCTAAAAGAAGGCGGTATTTTAATGCCAGGATTTACACCAAAACATAATCCAATTGCTTGCCCTTCACGGTGGTAAGGGTCTTGCCCTAATATAACTACTTTAGTACCCTCGATATTGAAGTAATCAAAACAGCGGAATATTTCGTGGATAGGTGGATATAAAATACCAGTCTCTTTTTCATAAAGCTTATCAAGTTCAGTAAAATCATATTGTTGAATTAAATCTTTCCAATTTGTAGTTATATTATCGACTTGTGATGATATCATTTGTATTCATTAATATTATAGTTTTAATATAATATTAACATGTTAAGTTTGTTTGTATCCAGGATTGTATATTTGAGTACATTGGTGTAGAAATATTATATAATCCATCACAAAAATTAGTTAATATATCTGATTTACCTTTTTTTTTATCCATAAGTAGTAATATATTATATATGGCATTTAGATATTCATCATCATATAAACTTGTAATGTTTTTAAATACTTTATCCATAGAGGTAGCTTGTTCGCTTTCATCTTTAAATAAACTAGGTTCTTCCATATCAAGTATATTTTTATAGAGAGATAGTGTTTGTCTAATAGATATTTTATCTGTTTGTTTATATGTTTCTATTAAACTATCAATACCTTGTATAGCTTTTTTAAGAATATAGTCATATACTTCATCATCTTCATTTTTATACCATTTATAATATCTACGAATAGCATGAAATAAATAATAAAGATCATCTTTATTATCTGAATTCCACCATCTTTCAATACCTTGTAAGTATGTAGGTCTTTGTAATTTTAATATATTATTTGATACATGTATTTTAGTACCTATAGGTTCATAAGAAAGTATAGCTAGTTGAATCATAACTTGCATAGGTTCAAGAATCATATCAGCCTTTTCTTTTGAATAAGTTTTTAAAAAATCCATTATATATAATATATCCAGTAGTTTTATATAGATATATAAAGCAATTTAAAATATATATTATAAATAAATATAATATGGACTTTACAGTACCTTATGATAAAGATTTATTAAAATTTATAGCATTAAATAATATAGATAAATCAAAAGTTTTAAAGTTAGGATTAAAATGTTTTAACACAGTCAATATACAAACCCAGCTATGGAATAATGAGGAGTGGGAACTAAAAATAAATACTCTAAAATCTGAAAATAAAACGTTAAAGGAAAAATATAGAATAGATTTATTAGAAAAAGATAAAAAAACAGAGAGAATAATACAAAATAATAAAGAACAAAATAATCTATTTTACGAAACTATAAAATCACAAAATGAAATAAAATATAAAGATATTATTACTGAATTAAAAGGTAAAATAAATAAATTACAAGATAAGAATGATGGAGTATATAGGGAGATATCTAATGAATTTCAAGAAAAATCTAAAAAACAACAATTACATCATGAAAATAGGATTGATATATTAAGAAAATCTTTTGAAGATAAATTACTAAAAGAACGCGAAATAAGAGAATCCACAATAGTAAGAAAAAGTAATTCAACAATTAAAGGTCAAGATGGTGAGAACTTTATGTATTTCGAGTTAAATAGTAGATTTCCAAGTGCAGAAATTATAGATACACATAAAGAAACAGGTAGAGGTGATTTTATTTTAAAGGATGGTATTACAGTACTAATAGAAACAAAGAATTATAAGAAAAATGTGACAAAACCAGAAATTACAAAATTTTATAGGGATATAGATACGAATCATGATATAGATTGTGGGTTATTTTTGAGTTTAGAATCAGGAGTATGTGCTAAGGCAGATTTTTGTTTAGAAGTTAGAGATAAAAAACCAATCATATTTTTACATAATATTACTAAAAATATGAAGCATATAGATATAGCTATATCTTATTTTAGAATGATATTAAGTGCTGGAATAGATTTATCAAGTAAAGAAATAGTTGATAAAATTAAAAATGATATTCCCATGATTAAAAAAAATTGGAATAAAATGAAACAAAAAATAAAGAAATTTGAAGCTGATATGATGGACTGTGTTGTACAACAGGAAAACTATGTTAAAAATATATTCCATAATGTTAAAATAAAATACTAATATATATGGTATCAAGCAAGCATCCACCAGGAGCACAAATAGTATATTTTAAAACTAGAAAATATTTAGGGTCAAATGAATATGCTTCAGGACCAATTCCAGGTAAAAAACTTGTATTTAATAAATCTTCAGGTGATGCAGACAAATTTGAAGAAGTAATGGAAGTACAGACAAAATGTTTTAATGAAATAATTGCTGGTGCAGATATAAGTAAATTTGATTTTTCACCATTAGTAATTTTATTAAATTGCTTACACCCAAAATTTGATGCTATGAAAAATTTTTTATTTGATACTTTAACTATTGTAAATTCATCAAGGTTATATAAGAAAAAAGCACTTAATTTATCAGAACAATTAGAAATTTTACAAGACGAGTATGAAACGTTACTTGGAAAATATCAATGGTTAGAACAACATTGTGGAGAAATGGAAAAAGAAGAACAAGGTGATACAGGGTTAACAATTTGTACTAGTGTAGAAGTTAATATGGATTTGGTATATACTTTATATCAACATTTCTTCGGTTATCCTGAAAATGGTATATGGGATGAAGAAAAAGCAGGTATGATTAGAGACAAATTAGAAAATCGTGAACTAAGGCAAATAAGTGTAGTTGGTGGAGAACATGATGGTAGATTGGTTAAAATTAGACATATAAATGACCCCGTTAAAATAGAACTTCAGAAAGCACCCGGTGTTACATTGCAAATTAAATCAGGAAATGATTCTAATATTGGAGATAACGAGATCAAAACAAATATATTAGAAGCCTATAATGCAACAGAAGTTAATTATGGGCTAAAAATAGGACAACAAATGATAGTAGATTATGGAGGCGTCAATCCGGAAACAGTAATGTGTATTGGTTTCCGTTCAATTATATTTCACCCACCATTAAAATACGCACACCCAGCAGGTTCTATAATAATGATATTGGCACAAACAGGGACTACATACTTATCTGGTAAAATTGTTAAGGTTAATGGTGAATTTGAATCATTTGATATTGAATTAGACATTGGAGGAATCGTAAAAGGCGTCAGAGAACTTGTAGTTGAAGATGGAAAAAAAGGAGATACATGCCCTGAGAACGATGTAACATTCGATAATAATATACCCGAATATATATGCTCTCTATGTAGTGGTAATAATTGTGGTTGTAAATGTCTTACTTGTGATAAGAGTCTTAATAATTGTAACTGTACAAAATAAAAAAATGATATTATGTATAATGGATATAATTATTACTGAAATAATAGAAGAAGAAAATATAAATGAATTTAATAATATAAAAAATGAAATTACACATTCTTTAAATAGATTTTCTGATGAAAAATCAAATACAGAAACTAGTGTTAAAAAATCAAATACAGAAACTAGTGTTAAAAAATCAAATACAGAAACTAGTGTTAAAATAAATACAAACACACAAATAAATATAGATTTAGTAAAAATAATATATGATAAATTATTTAAAAAACCAATTGATAATATGTATGATATTAATAGATTAAAAGTTATTGAAAAACATTTAAAACAGAATAATTTAATATAAATATTATTTAATGGATTTAGATTTGGATTTAGATAATTATAAATTATCAGAATTATTGAATATATATCAATTATCTTCATTACCTAGTAGTGAAATAGTTATAGATGATATATATAATAATAGGGTAAATAATAGTAATATATCTACAGAAATAAAAAATTTTTTAAATAATATAAAAATAAGATTAAAAATGGAAGTAAGAGAAAAAAATAAAGAAAAGGCAGAGAAAATCAAAAAAAAAGAAAAAAAAGAAACAAAAGAAAAAGAAAAAACCAGATCCGTATATTTATGTATAGATAGTAGATTTCGTAATAATTATTATAAAACTAATTCCAAT
>Ga0181396_1000214_pt1 | contig 13461 bp, 15 predicted proteins | sample 19SPOviralmetaG_FD_130125 | JGI IMG/M metagenome (GOLD analysis project Ga0181396, IMG submission 130125) | Marine viral communities from the oligotrophic San Pedro Time Series (SPOT) site, San Pedro Channel, CA, USA - 19 SPOT_SRF_2011-01-11 | ecosystem: Environmental > Aquatic > Marine > Strait...
AATGGGAATTTTGCTATAAACCAACGAGGGTCGTTTTCGTCTCATCAAGCTATTAAGGTAAACGACTATATCTCTGATATGTGGTACGTGCATACGGATACTAACATTGGTTACGCCGAAATCGCTAATTATGCGGGAGCTACAACTTCCGCGCCTAGATTAGATATACGGGGGTACGGTAAAAAAGGGGAAAGAGTCGCTATATTTAATAGAGAACCTTACTCAGCTCCAGGGTACTCTATGGATGGGTCTCAGTCTGTGGATATAACATCTAGCTGTGAGTATTATATAACTCCCCACCAAAGCGTCCCTTTACTATGCACTACAACCCCACCTAGAGGAGGATCTCATACTAACGACTGGGAAGGAGTTATAGTAAGATCAGGTGACTCAGTTAAGAGAAGCGTATCTAGGTCAAGTTCACAGACTATCAATAACCCTGCAAGCTTTACTGTCACTCTTCAGGAAGATGGGGAGTTTAGAGTTATCGTAGGCAACTTCTATAGCACATTGGGGAATTACAAAAACCCTCCTAGATATGTAAGGACCTCATACGCCGATGATCTGGCGAGGTGTCAGCGGTATTATCAGGCGCATCACCTTTGCAGTTACTCTCACTTTTCAGCTATAGACGTGTCTACGTTCTATAATGGAAATTTAGGAGCAGCTTATACCACTGCAACGAGTAGATTCAATTTCCCTGTAACTATGGCAGCTTCACCAAGTCTGTCATTAGAATGGACCTCCAATAATATACTGGAAATCTCATCTTCATCAAGTGTTAATCATAGCTCTGGACCTTCTCGTTGGGATAGTGCAAGCGTAGTAGGCTCAGTAGACAATGCGGAGCTTATGCTTAGGAAATCCTCGGTAAGTTCGGGCATAATTAAGTTATCCGCAGGGCTTAAGATCAACGCCGAAGTCGTCTAACCTCATGCCACATCCCATCCCCGCACACCCTTTAAGTCGTATGAGTAACGTAGTTACTTTTAGACTTGTTCCTCGATTTGACCAATCCCAAGCCATGAAGATACTAGAAAAGAATCAAAGTTTAAAAGGAGCTTTAAATGTCTAGCGTAGTAAGAGGTAAAACTAATCACATAGCTCCTCCCAATCTAGCGACGAATGGGGGTTTTAGATTTAATCAGAGAGGCACGTTCTCAACCCTTACTCCTGCTAAAGGTGGAGATTACATTAGTGACTGTTGGTACCTGCATGGTAACACTAATGTTGATTATGTAGAAATAGCCAATAACACCACGAACGGTTTTTTAGACTTTGCAGGGTACGGAAAAAAAGGACAAACTATTCTAGTATATGGCAGAGATAAGCAGCCATACGGGTTTACTTTTGCTCAGAGCAATGTTAGCAGTCCTATTTATGATAACGCTCAGATTCCTTCTACTGCGTGTATAAGTGTTATTAACTATAAAGTCCCTGTAACAGTTGTTGCAGCGCCTAGGTACAATGCGGACGGAGATACTTGGCTGATAAATAAGTCTGACGCAGCTACTTACTTTGGAACTGGGAAGGTAGGTGATACGAAGCCTATGATAACCAAGCATAAAGGGGCCTCTATCACTGGCGGGGGCTTCATAGAAATAACCCTACAAGAAGATGGTGAATACGCTATAACTTTAGCGTGTTATAGAGACCTCGCAGGAGCCTTCAAAAACCCACCTAAATACGCTCCAGTTCCCTACGCCGATGATCTGGCGAGGTGTCAGAGGTATTATTATAGGTCCTCTGCGGTGCGACCTCTTGGCAGAGCCATAAAAGTAGATACAAATGTAGTAAGATACTCTGAAATTCACCAGTTCCCTACAACAATGGCAGCGATACCCTCAGTTACAGCGGAGTCTGAGGGGTCTACTGGGGATCACATTGCGTATACAGGGTCCGGCGGTGGGTCCAGCCTAGTGGTCTTACCTAATGGTTCTGGCGCATCAGGTAATACCACTACATCACAAACTAGAATTTGGGTAGAATACTCAGGCCTTACATCAACTCAAACAAATTACGCTCTAGATAATGGGATAGCCTCATACTACAGCATTACCGCCGAAGTCGTCTAAACCAATTTAAACAATAGGAGAAATACCAATGCTTACAATCAAGCACCTTAATTCAAACATCACAGTCACGCCAATGCCATCTAACAATGGCTTGTTTAGTGACGCGACCATCCCTAATTGCAAAGCTAGTCACTGCTGTTTGGTTAGATCCGCACAGACTACTGCATTGCGAAGCTTAGTCAGCGTTCCTTCTTTAACCAAAGAGGAATTAAGCCTTGCCCTAGACCAGCAACTAGCCAATAAAGAAAACTGGGAAGAGACCTTCTCTGCTACTGCTGAAGAGACCCAAGCTCGTAAGGATGAAATTCGAGGATACACCGATGCTGACCTTGAAGTTTACATCAAAGAAAAAACAGTATTCGTTCTATCTGAAGATGGGGAAGCCACAGAAGAAATAGAATCTCAGCCTACTCCTGAAGAAGCTCATCAAGCACTCGTCAAGAAAGAAGAAGACATGATTTCTATGATTAGTACTCCAGTACTTATTCCAAGCGACGATAGTATTGAACAATTAGTCATAGATGACAAAGAAGCTGCATATGCTAAGGGTTTAGTAGATAATCTAATCGCTAATGGCTATCTAGTTGCAGACTTAGATGCAGTAGATGACGAAGGTAATGAAATCTACGAGTCTTGGAAAGCTCAGTTTGAAGTGACAGAACAAGCCGACATCTAGTGCGTGATTACAGGAGTATTCCGTTAGGTGCAGCTGAAGACGTCGACTTCTCGTCGACTCTAAGGGACCTTAGTGTTAAGAAAGCTCCTGTAGCACGTTCAAAAAGTATTGTTAGTTTTAGGAGACCAAAAGGAAAGGTAGGAGATCAAGGTAACTTAGGCTCTTGTGTGGGTTGGACTATGAGAGTGGTTATGCAAGACCTTCATCCTTCAAGTCTCTCCGCTTTATGGGTCTATTACAAAGCCCAGAAGAATGATAGTACTCCTGGATCTGATTATTCAGGAACGACAGTTTCAGGAGCATGTAGAGCTATCCATAAAGAAGGTATTTGCCAATCTAAGTATGAAGATGGAGGTAAATACTTTAAAGCAGGTGCAGGTATAGATGCTTTAAAGAGAAGAATAGAAGGCCATTCTACAGTAAGAGCTAGTGATTTTGAGACCATCAAGGCTTTAGTCCAAGAGAAGGTTTTAGCTACCAGCATTCATATCCACGAAGAGTTCTATAATATAGACTCTAGTGGTTTTCTTAATGAGGACAATTATTTAAAGAGCCCTAGGAAAGGCGGACATGCGGTTGCAGTGGTAGGTTGGAGGTGTAAGGATGGTAAGAATTATTTAAGGTTTGAAAACTCTTGGTCTGAAGAGTTCGGCGATAAAGGAGACTTTTATTTAAGTGCAGATTTATTTAAGGAGATCAGTAAAGGCGTATATGTAGTTCATAAGTCTGAAATGACTTTATATGAAAGAATTCTTAATTTATTAGATAGATTAAGAACTAAGCTTATCTTTTATTTTAAAAAGTACAATGCCAGATAATGCTTCCTTTACAGTCAAGACGCTGCATCAGTTAGTTAGGGAGGTAGATGCTTTAAGCGACACGCAGTGTAGTAGTGTATCTAAGAAATCTATTATAACACTAGCTAACGCTTTATGTTCAGTCGTAGAGAATATAGAGAAAGATGATCTAGAGGCGAGCGAAACCATTCGCCTTATGATTAAGGAGGCATTGAGTGACTTAAGGAATGAAAAGAAGAGCCCTGCGTATATCGGCTTTGCGATAACCTTGGTTTTAGGCTTATCCAGTGCTATATGGAAAGCTACTGTACTGACCATAAATAAAGAGAATGAAGGGAAATACATAGAAGCTTCTACGTGGGAGAGTTACTTAAAGGATATAGAGTCAGCCAGAGCTTTTAGGTTAGGAGATAAAGCTAGGATAGAAAGTGAGCTAGAAAGGCTAAAGGATATAAATAAAGAGTTAAAGAATAGTCTTTCTAACTCTCGCGAGAAGAATGTAGAGTATATGACAAATACAGATGCATTCAAAGAAAGGTCCTGGAGAGAAATGGGTGTGTTACAAGACAAACTAAAAGAGATTAGCGAATCACTAGAAGAGTTCGGAAAGGAGCTAAAGCAGATTCGGTATGAAAAGAACTAGTATAATCGTAGGAGGGGCTGGAAGAGCTCGCATAGTTATGGATTTTATTGGTATTTTAAAGAAATCAGATATTAAAATAAAAGCAGTAGATATAGAGGCTAAAGATATCCATGTCATTATGAAGTCTACAAGTAGCTTAGATTTTCTACTCATAGATAGGAAGTGTAATCCTGAAACTAAGCTTATTCTCGCGGATACTATTATGAGAAAGAAACTAAAGTGTAATTTAGTAGTCTTCTCTCTGAGTAAAAGAGCTAAGAGAACTAAGTTTTACACCTATTTCACATTAAAAGAAGACGCTAACAAAGAGCTAGAAGAGTTTGTAAAAAACAATTTTAGTACTATTTTACGTCCTCGTCCCTCTTGTACTACGAATTTAAGATCAATACTGACTAGCACAAACTACTTTTTCAAGGATTTATACCTTCAATGGGAAAACTTAAGAAAATATTTACCTGTTTAGTTGCTATAGGAGTGCTCGGAAGTACTTTAGCAAGTAGTATAAAGCCTATAAGCAATCACAAAATAGTTTCTTTAAGACAAGATAGAGAAGAAATAGTTAGGGCCTTTTTAAGAAGGACTACCTTTATAAGGGGCAGCTTACACCCAGTTCGATTGGTATTATTCTCTAGAGGATCTCTAGAACAAGCTTCTTTAGCTAAGTATGTAGGTATTCCAGAGACCCTTTTAGAGTTAGAGATTCAAAGGACTTCTAATAGTTCTGCACAACCTAAAAGAGTCTATACAGACCAAGAAATGCTAGAGGTAGTAGGAGACTACTCAGGCTCTCTAGGATACATTTCAGGAAAATCTATGCTCATATATAATACTGGATATAAGATAGTGTTTTTGGAGATAGCAGAATGAAGTATTTAAGCATTTTAGCTCTTGCTATAGCGCCCATATTCAGCTCTGAAGATATGAGCTTAGACTTCTCAGGCTCTGTTTGGATTACGGCTTCAGAGGACTTTCGAAACGAATACGATTCACTAAAGAAGTTCAATAAGGTAGGCGTACTCAGAAGCTCTTTCTCTATGAAAAGACTTTCTGCTAGGGTTAGTTTTGTCCACAACGAAAAATACGAAAAAGAAAACTATATACCTTATGGAGTTATTTCTGCCAAGTTATATGAAAAGAACAGCTTTAGTTTTATATTAGAAGGAGGCCATTCTAATGAGCACAGTATTGTAAACGGAGGTACCCCTACTCCCAAATCAATCAATGGTAGTATTCCCACCCTTTCTTATAATGATATGGGTTGGGATAGGGAAATGGTTTCTAGCTTTATAGAACCTCAGATTAAGTGGGATTCTAAAGACGGATCTCAGTGGCAGCTAGGGGTTCTGAAAGGAAGAGCAAAGTTTAGGAATAGCTTTACCGAAACAGGTAATATAGAAGGCACAAGACTAAAGTATTCTAAAAATCTTACCGAAGTACTTTATGGTTATTTTAGGTTTGACCAAAAATTCTGTACTTTTAGTATGGTTAATATGCCTGTAGCTATAGGCGGGGGTATCTTTGTCAATATGGATGTACCCATACCAAAAGTAGAAAACGTAGTTACCCAATTCCACGCATTAAGCTTCAGTACGTACATAAAAAACAAGCATAAAATATCAGGTGAGCTTATGTATGTAGATAGCATGAATATATATGCAGCTGACCTTAGATGGATCTTTCCATATTCTAAAAAGTGGAGTGGGCTTTTAGCTTACCATTTCAATTCAATTGACATTAATGTTTCCAAAGACTACAACCACGAGATTAAAAAGGGCATTACATATGGTATTAATCGGAGTTTTAGCGTATCTGCTGATATTAGCTATTTTCACGGTACTTCTAATTTCTTAACAAACGGACAAGCTATTCTTCCAGGGCAAAAAGAGCTCCTAAATAAAAACTGGAGTATAGCTAGCTGTACGCTCCAATGGGACTTCTAAAAGCTTTCTTAATCTTAGGCTCTATAGCTTTAGTACTGACGTATGCTGAGCTAGCTGTAAGAGGCGTGGTTCTTTCTCTTTCTTTAGGTAATGAATTTATAATATGGTTAATACACGTAACTCGCTAATCTTATCTAGTTTATTATTGACTGGGTGTGTGTCTTTTGAAAGTCCCTTTAAAGGATTATTTGAAAGAAAGCCTAGGTCTAAGGTCATAGAAATTCCCGCAAAGCCTGAAAAAGAACCCGAGCATGTAGAAGAGGAAAAGAATGCACTGGGAGCAGGTATCAAGCATATCGAGAGAGCGTATACTATAAGTGCAGACAAGAAGGTACAGCAAAACATAGAAAACGGTTTAAAGCTATTAGAAGCCTTACAGAGAAGCCTTGGTGGTCCTATCGAAGAATCTGAAGCTACTATATCCGAGATGAAGTCTATTGTTAAAAATCTAGAGTATTATAATAGAGATTACAAATATCGGCTAGATATGTTTTGGGCAAAACTAAAGATACAGAGAGATTCTAGTTTAAAGCTAGAAAGCGATTTGCTCAATTTAAGAGAAACCCATGAAAGCACACTAAGCACTCTTTCCACTTACTTCTGGTGGGCTGTTGTAGCTTCAGTATTAGTATCTGTATTGGTTCCAGGAGGCTCTATTGTGGTTAGAAGGTTCTGGAAAAAGGTAGGAGGATTAGCTACCTTTGCAGGTAAGAGTGCAATCGGAGCTTGTCAGAATATGAGTAAGCAGCTTGTGAAATATACTGAGACGTTGAATGATCAGGAAAAATTGAAGTTCAAGAAAGTTCTTAAAGAGATGGAGCCTGAAAACATTAAGTATTGGGATGACATCCTTCAAAAGAAAGATCCGATAAAAGAGAGGCTTTTAGCGGATCCAAGGGTAAGCAACAAGTATGTTAACGAGATATTCGAAGAAGCAGAAAAACTATCTTAGTGTTATGTGAGCGTCATCTGGATGCTTGCCTTTTTTATTGTTGGTGCTGTATTTTCCACTGTCTCTTCTGGTTTCATTAACCCTAAGTTTTTTGGTATACAGCTCAAACAACTTATCGGGCGATATTCCTGCACACTGAGTAACAGATATTAAAAAATGCCAAACATCAATAATCTCTCGAGCAACTTCATCAAAGTCTACAGACTCGTCGTGGTCCCAAAACTTGTATTTTGCAGCTGCATCTATTTCTAGGCACTCATGTACCATTGCTCGGGTGTATTCTCTAACCCACTTTGCGGGGTTAGAATCTTTTTTTGACATGTACTGAGACACGCTCTCGTAAGAATCAAATGAAATCCCATTAAAAAGTACAGGACCTCCCTGATTCGGGTCTATGTTGTCAAATTTTTCCCACAAATCTTTTGGGGTAGTCCCCAAACCTAATTTGGAAAAGTATCCTGAGTTTAATCCGTGTTGTCGTTTAAACATCTCTTCGAGTTTATCGTTCACTTTCTCTCCATTACCAAATAATGTTTATCCATTCAGGAAATATGCCCTTACATCTCCTGTAAAAATTTTTAAAGTCTGCATCTAGTACGTAAGTATCTGCATAGTCTGAAGAATTCCGTATAGACCTACCAAATGATTGTATTAAGGCCATGCAAGTTTTCCACTGGTACCATCTTTGATCTATATTCAGTCTGGCTTTGACCTGTTCGTCTGCCAGACTTAGGTACGGAATTTTGGTGATTATTTGAAATCTGGACAAATCTCCCTTGAGGTTAACTCCCTCCATCATTGAGGGGGATATAAGAACAGAAGGTTCTGTCGTGGTTTCATGTTCGTAAAGCACTTGCATCCTATCTTCAGAAGTGTGCGATTTGATTCTCGGACTATTCACCCCTTCTACTATTGCTTTTGTTATTTTGTAAGAAGAAGTGTGGATAATGCCTTTTTTGTCTTTGTAATGGTCTAAAATGTCTTTTACTGCGTCTACAATTTTGGGTAGTGTTTTATCTATTTCTTTGTAGGTCATTTTTCCAATGGGCATAAAATGAATTTCCCTATTTTCTTTTGGAAAAGGGCATCCGACGCCAATGTATTCTGCTTGATCTATGGGTATTCCTAGATTTTCGCAGAGTTGCTCTGGATCTAAAATAGTTGCGGACATAAGAACTACTTTGTCATGCCCATACGGAAACAATATTTTTTCACCGTCTTCTTTGACAAAGATTGGTTTGATTGTGTATGTGGGGTACGCTTCCTTTTCGTCTCGAGTACACATCACATAGTTCTCAGAATCATAGTTTTCCATGAACATTTTAATGGCTTCTCGCCTAGAGTTCATAGATCTTTGGATGTCTATTGCTATCTTTAGTTCCTTCCCTTCTTCTCCTTGGTTTTTTAGTATTTCTACTGTGTTATTTTGCCGTTCAATCGCACTAGAAAGTGCTCCTAGATAGTGCTCATCGCACCAAACAAGAACTTCATCCGCATTTTCAAACCTTTTGGGCATGTGTATTCCGCACACTGCATATACACTCCTGCCATTAAAATCTATGGAATTAAACCCCATAAGTTTGTTTTCTGTTTCATGCGCTTCATCTAGTATCAGTACTTGCTTTTTTGGTAAGACAGAAAAGGGGTTTAACTGGGTGTCGGTTATAAAGTAGTCGAAGTTGGTCAAAGAAACTGCGGCATTTGAATGTGCTATCTTTGCACGGACATATGTACAACTATCCCCTTTACATGGGTTTGAGTCTTTATCTCGACACGCCTCTCTAGTTGCTTGGCCATCTAAGCAATTTCCATCAACGTATTCGCAAGCATAGTTAGACTTAGACATGAGGTTTCTAACAGCACCCTCTCTGCTTTTACCTTTTTTGGGGCCAAAATCTTCCATGTATTGGTTTTGGAGGAGTTTTTGTATTGTTAGTATATGTGACCCTGACTTTATGTCTTGGTTGGGTGTGTCAAAATTGTCACTATACCATCTGGAGTATGTTACTGCAATAGAAGATTTACCGACTCCTGTAGGTGCATCTACAATTAAAAATCTTGCATTAGATTTTTGCATTGCCCTTAGGATGCTTTTTTGTTCTTTTCTAATACTTTTAGCTCCGAGTTCTTCGTAGGGAAAGTATTCTAAAATATCTTTTGTTTCTACCATATAACACCTAATTGCCGTTGATTTTATCCACTAAGGATTTTTCAGGAGTGAATACTACGTTGTTCATACTACCTTTATAATATGTTCTATTGTTTAAATTATCAACGACTTTTTTACCTCGGCACTCTTTTATTTTTAAAAGACCCACCCCTGGAATTTTGCATTTCTGCTTTTGCAACAACTCATCCCACACAAAATTTTTAAGCAGTGTCATTACTTCTTCAGCTTCTTCGGAAGAAAATCCAGATTCTTCAATCCTTTCTTTTATCCTGTTTTTCATGGTTTTTGTACTCCAAAGTTACTTTAAGAAGACATTCCCCACCAAGTAACTCGGTAGAATTGTGGTGCTTTACCATTTCAAAACCAATAGCAGAAACTATTCCTTGGTAAGCCGTATTCTTAGAAAGAGAAAGGTCTTTAGCCACTAAGGTAACTGTCTTCTTTTTAGGACTATCTCCTTTCTTTTTTATGCTTATTCTTTTTTTCGGAGAAGCCTCTTTTTCTTCTTTTGGCTTTTTTGGCTTGTTTTTGTCAGGGATGCCTGAAAATATTATATCTGAGTCCATAAAAATACCAAGGGGTTAGATGCTTTTGATATCTAACCCCCTGAGAACATAAGTCCTATTAATCTACAGATTTCATAGAAGAAGAGGCTTTGAATCGAACCTGCCTTCTTGGTTTTGTCATGATCTTTTCTTTGTTTAAAGGGTTGATCATTTCTCGAGGCTCTGCTATCTTTGAAGAAAATGTTCCAAAGTTTATGAATTTGATGGTTTTTCCTTTTAGGAGAGAGTCTTTGACACAGGAGATAATATCCTGAATCGCTTCTTTAGAAGCTTTTTTATCATACCCCTTTTCAGACATGAGTGTCACAAGTTGACGGGTGGAGTAGATATCAGAATCTAGATTATTTGTTTCTGGGGCTTCAGGAGCTTCCATGGTTGCTTCTTGTTCTGCCATTGCTTATATTCCTTGCAATAAGTGTGATGTGAACCTTTAATAACGGCATGACGGAAAAATACCTCTTTGGTTCTATCCTTTTGGCCGTATCTTAGATTCGTCCCTAGTTTTGCTATATTTCCCGAATCTTTTAAAAATTTTAAAAGATTTTAATGTTGTTTTCAGATCTGCAGAGCAGATCTTCAGAAATTCTCTCCGAGAATTTCTTCCAAGGGATCTCGATCCCGCAGGAAAAGAACCCGAAAAATCTATAAAAATAAAAAATAAAAAAATTAAAAAAAAAAATAAAAAAATTTAAAACAGATTTGGGAAAACGACGGTAGTAAAAATACGGAAAAAGGGGCAAAAATAAGATACGGGAAATACCGCAGAACGTTATAAAAAACAAGCAATTCCAGAGGAAATACCCATGAAAAGTGTAAAAATCCTAAGAAGCTTTTCACAAGCACAGATAATACCAAACAATACACCTCACTACATTCTTCTATCTGATATCTTGTCAGTGCAAGTAAAAACAGAAAAAGAATTAGTGTTTTTACGCAGAAAATACCCTCGCCTAAGAGATTGGGATGGCCGTTCAAGATTTTTAACTTATCCTGATCTGACTTTTCCCGCAGGGCTTGTACCCTACCTAATAAAAGAGTTGCATAAAAGGGGTGATTGGGAAATAGAAGTAGAGGATGAGTGCCCAATAGAGCTCCCAGAAAGCTATGTCGAATCACTAAAACCAGATAAACTTTTGCACGAAATTACCTTTAGAGATTACCAATTTAAGACCCTGAAAGACACATTGAAGGCAAAAAGGTGCTTAATCCCCGCTGCCACTAATGCAGGAAAAACAGAAATATTCGCAGGGATTATGGTTGCTGTGCTAAGGTACGCCAATAAGGATAAAGATTTTTTAACGTTCTACCCAAAACCTAGAGTTGTGATGTTTGTCCCCGAAGCCAAATTGATGGTACAAACAGTAGAAAGGCTTAGAAAAAGGCTAGGAAAAGAATTTTCGGTAGGTGGTTTTGGTGCTAAATCTTTTGATTTATCCTGTGATATAACTGTTGCTACCGTTTCTATGCTTCATTCTAGGATTAAAAAAGATCCTTGGCGATCTAAGATTTTAGAGGTGTACAACAGCACAATCCTGTTCGTTGGAGATGAGTTCCATAAAGGGTCAGCTAAGACTTGGATAGACCAGTCAAATCAAATTAAAGCAGTGTACAGGATTGGGGGTTCGGGGACAATAGAAAGCAAGGAAGAAGAAAAAAACTTCAAAATAATGGGTTGTTGTGGGCCGCAGATTTCTGGCGTTACTAACGATTACATGATTGAACAAGGGTACTCTGCAAAACCCATAATAAAGATTAAAGACTACAAAAGCTACGATAGAGACTATGATTCCCTGCCTTACAAGCATATCGATGAAACAGATGCTCAGTGGTACAACGGTGAAGACTTTGAAAAGGTTGTTTACGTTTCTCGAGAAGAAAGGCCCAAAAGACTAAAAAACGGGAACATTCAGATAAATCCCCTAACCAAAAAGGTGGTCATGGAAAATACAGGCAAGTCAATCATCAGAAAATCTTGCGGGGCAGAGCTCTCTGTTTCTCCAGGATCGTTGTTAAATCAAGAACATGCCTATGAGATGGGTGTGTGCCTTTTCAAGCACCGGAATAAAGACATTCTTTCATACTGCGAAGAATATTCTGAAAAAAATTTAAAAGTTCTCGTGTCCGTTAATAAACCTGCTCATGGTTTGCTGCTAAGAGATCTTCTAAACGATAATAGTATAAGAGCAGAATTTGTATATGGAGCGCACTCTGTAGATGAACGGACTAAAGTTTTAGATGACATAGCTAATGGCTTACTAGATGTTGTATTGGCTTCTTCCATTTTTAATGAGGGTGTCGACACGCCTGATTTCAGAGTGGTTATAAATGCTGCTGGAGGCAAAGACCACAAAGCCCTGTTACAAAAGGTGGGCAGGGGCTTACGCAAGAAAGAAGAGGACAACACCGTGATAATACATGACTTCATAGACTCTCAGAACGTGTACACTCTAGAACACTCAATAGCTCGATTAGAGGAATATGAAAATCAAAAGTTTGATATTGAATACCTGTAGGTAATTTCACCGCACACTGCAAAAAGCGTATGAATTACTACGAAGAATTTACCAAAAAACACCCCCAAGAAAACACCTCGAGTACTTTTTACCGTATTTTCTGTGCGTCTAACAGGGTGTGTTCGTTAAAAACATTAAAAGAAGACATAGAGAGCAAAAAAACACCCCTAGAGCTTATCGAAAACTCTTCTCACCACTACTCTACAAAACAAATTGCAAAAACGTACGAAAGGCTTCATGAAAAATACTTTGGTGTTCCTGCTCGTGAACGGTGGTTTGGGGAAGTGAATCGGGAAAAGTTTAATAAGCTCAGGAAATTTATCAATAAGCATGAATTAGAACTGGATTCTCACGTATCTTTAAACATGCAAACCCTAGTAAATTTCTGCACTTACCGAGGGATGCCTTTTAGAGTCTCCATGTTGTGTACTGTAAAGTCCCTCACCCGTTCAATGAGTAAAATGAAAGATCACATAAGAACAGTGGGAAACGCAGAGTATGAAGGGGCAGACACAATCTACGATGATATTTACTCTTCTGAATACTTGCTAGCAGAGCACTTTTTTGAAGGGGTTCCTGAGGATGACCCTGACATGCATCGAATAGGAATACGACAGATAAAAAATATCTCAGAATATTATATTGCAAACACTCCTAGAATATTTTCTTATGTTTTAGATCACGACTGCATTTCATACGAAAAGTTAGAGATATTAGATGCTATTTCTGAAAAAATGGCAAAAAGTAGGTTTAAAGACTTTGTAGAAGAAAAACACCTCCAAGCAAGGATCTGTGCCGCACATAGTCTGTGCGAAACAATTTTTCCAGGATCTTCAGAAAAAATTCTCCTAAAGAAGAATATGAATATGCTAACTCCTAAGTTTTGGACTAATGTAAGAAACAATTTTAGGTTTGCTATGTTTTACAATGCAGATGCCCGAATGAATACTGCAAAGAAAAAAGCGGTGTCTGTGTCTAAACAATTAGGGAGTTCACTGTATGGGTGAAATTGGTGATGATTTTTTTGATTTTGATTCTGAATTTGAGTTTAAGATTTTAGCTTTATGTTGTCGCGATAGAACATTTATTGCAACTTACCGCAGGATACTCAAGCCTGTGTTTTTTGGTG
>Ga0181396_1000215_pt1 | contig 13374 bp, 19 predicted proteins | sample 19SPOviralmetaG_FD_130125 | JGI IMG/M metagenome (GOLD analysis project Ga0181396, IMG submission 130125) | Marine viral communities from the oligotrophic San Pedro Time Series (SPOT) site, San Pedro Channel, CA, USA - 19 SPOT_SRF_2011-01-11 | ecosystem: Environmental > Aquatic > Marine > Strait...
CAGACTGGACGGGATACATGGCAAATGGGGATATTGATCGAGCTACAATTAAACGATCAATTTAATCAAGGCCCATGGGGTAAAGGTGTTTCGGGGTTAGATGTTGCGTGGGAAATTGCAAATGATCTTCATCGCTTAGTTGTATGTGGATCAACTAGTAACTTTTACAACATGACAATTAATTCTGAAACATCAGAACAAAGATTCATCGAACGATTTACGGTAACAGGTACCGTACAAATTAAAACACCACAACCATACTAAAAAATGAGTCACTTATACGGAACACAAGCAAGAGTCTACGGTATTAATGGGAGCGTTATGCTTCAAGGGGTAAGCTCCAGCTCGACCGAATGGCCCACTTTTACAGACAGCAATCTTGTTTGTATAATCACGGGGTACACTTTTACACCCTCAATGGCTGGATCAGTCGAAGCCCTTGATCAGAATGGAAGGATTGTGTCTGAGGCATTTGCTTATGCTAATTTTGAGTTGCAAATAAATTTTGAAATCGGATCCACGACTCTTTCAGGTGGGACTGGTATCACCAAAGCAAAGCTTGTTCAAATGCCTCTGATGATGGCAAGAATAACGATTGCAAACATGGACAATACCGACCTAAACGGAACTTGGAATTTCATTTCAGGATCAATGACAGGAACCAATCAAGGATGGAAAACAGGAAGCATGACGCTAAGGGCAATTTCGCCATCAGCAAACACCTCTCCTGACAGTAAAGTTGCTTTTGCCTCTATAGCTGCTTCTTGATGTGATTACGGGGAACACAACTTACGCAAAGATGATGCTGCCAGCACCTGTAAGGGTCTGGCGGTATCGTTTGCAGCCCATGACAGTTGGGCATTATGCGTTGTTGTGTCGCTTGGGGCATCCTGTTGTTGAGTCTGATCAGGTCTTGCAGGCAGGGGATCTGTCAACTGCAATTTGGGTTCTGAAAAACGATCACCAAGAATCCTACAAGTTGCTCGGATCATCATCGCAACAAAAGTTTGTGATTAAGATCGGGAAATACATTAGCAAGAAAAGTGGGTTGCATGTTTCAGTTTTAAATGACTTCTATCGGTATTGGGCATGGCAGCATGTATCCTATGACATTTGGCAAAAAGATGATGAAGGGTCAGAAAAAGAAAAGTCAATGTCATGGCTACAGACTATTCGGTGGATACTCATGTCTGAATGGGGTTACTCAGCAACGGAAGTGATGGACATGCCTTACAAACTTGCGGTCAATGATGCTCTTGGTGCAATGGTTGCCCATGGTAAACTTGAATTTGTTTCTGATAAGCAAGTTGCCAGAAGGGACTTTTTACAGTCAAAAATGAAGGTGCAAAATGCCTGAACAACCTGTTGATCTAGTTTTTGGTGGTGATCCTTCTGGGGCGGTTAATGCTGCAAAAAAGGTTCAAGATGAAACCAACAAAATCGGGGATAAAGCAAAAGTTGCCAATGAAAGCTTCTTGCAAATATCTTCTGAGCTGTCGCAGGTTCGTGGGAAAATCGGAAAAATTACCCTTGCAATTACGGCATTTGCTGCCGCTGCTTATGCTGCCATTAAACCTTTCCGCGATCATGTTTCCGAAGCTGAGAAGCTTTCAAGGGCTTTAGAAATTAACTACGAAAAGGCTCAGGAACTTATGCTTGCGGAACGCAAATCTGGTTTAGCGAGTGGAGCAATAAGGTCAGCGATTGAAGGACTAGCTCGCGCACAAGCTCAGGGCATGATTTCAAGGGACATGCAGAATTTAGGGTTTAGCCTGTCAGAGATTGCAAAACTTCGACCTGACGAATTGTTCGATTCTCTAAGCAAAAGATTCAAGGAAGGAGCCTTAACCACAAGGCAGTTTCAAGCAGCAGTTAATGTTCTTGGGCAAGATGGTGCTAATGTAGCTTTAAAACTTGCTGCAAACTTTGAGCATTTCCGTAATGTTGCAAAAGACACAGGCAAAATAGTAAGCGAAGAAGCCTTTGAGAAATTAATTAAAGAAACAGACACTCTTTATGCTCGATTAGAGGTGCTATCTCGGAAAGTTGTTTCGATGGTATCACCTTGGGAATCATGGGCTGAAGCAGCAGCGGCAGGAATAGGGTTAGTTAACAAAGGACTGGAAGAGCTTGGTGTTTTGTCAAAAGTTTTAAAATTTGTAGCACCGACAGCTACAGCACCAGTCACCGCGGTGCTGGATAAATTAGAAAGCAAAAAAGATGTAATCGGACAAAAAGTAGCGGAGCAAGTATCACAAAAGGAAGCTTCTAGAAGTGCAGTAGAAAATTTAACAGAAGAACGTGGAGAAGGATCAATGGCAATGCTTGATTATCTGACAGACAGAATGAACAGGGGCAGTCAAAATATAGGAACATTGCAAAAAGTGGGTCTTGCAGCAACAGGCGGGGAATCTGAAGCAATTCGATTACAAAGAAGGCAACTTTCTAAGGCAGACAGCATTGACAAAGAGTTAATCAAACAGACGAATGTTTTAAACGATAAGCTATAATGCCCCACTATTATACAGACGGATCATCACCGTACAAGCCTCTTGCAAGCGGTGGCACTTTATCCCTTGTTGACAAGTCCACGTTCAAAAGTGGTGATCCTAACAACCCTTCTTGGGAGATTACTGACAAGTGGATGGGGCATCCTACCGTTGTTGCAAAAGCTAAATTGAAGCCTCAGTTTTACTTCGCAGATTCAGGTTCGATCAAGGAGATTTCAACCAAAGAATCTGGTCCGTATTGGGAGATAGAAGTCAAATACGGCAACATTGAATTGCTGTCCACATGGACACTTGATTCAAACATGATTGAGCCTCGTATTTCAACCCATCCCAATGCGATCCTGTTGGATAAAGCAAGGCCCGGTTGGACTAACATGATCGAACATTTTGTTGATTATCATCGCAACAATTTGAATGATCGAGTCTTCAACTTTGATCAGGTCAAAATGATTCCTCAAACGCAAGCGGCAAACAGTCAGGATCAAGGCAGCATGGCGAATATGAATCAAGGGAATCTCGGGTTAATTAAATGGCATTTTCCTTTGGAGTCTGGTCACTGGATTTATTTTACAACTGGATTAAGTCTGCCCCAACTAAACATTCTTGCAGCAAAATATGCTCAAGCATTTCTTTTAGGACAAGAAGCTTTTCAAGAACCTCAGTGGGTAATCAGAAACGAAGTAACCGTAAATGCGAATTTCAATTTCAGTCTTTGGCCCAAAATGTTTCAGAATATCAATCGCATGATACTTGGTGACCCCACGCAAGTTAACAATGTTTCTGACATGCGTTATGAGCCTCTACTTTACAATGAAGTGATCCCAGCAGGGATCGTTGTTTCCGATGTTCATTACTGGCACAAGCAGCCAATCCAGAAAACACAAACCACCTTAAACCAGTTTATTATCAACCGAGAATACTATGGTCGCTACTGGTTTAATGAATTCACCTACGACCTTGCAACTTATAATTAATTAAAAATATGGCAGTCGCAACATTACCGGTAACAGACCCGAAAGCATCAAGCAGTGCAGGGATAAATTTGAGCACCGCAACTTATACTGCATGCATTGCGGATGCAGCAAATGGTTTAGAATGTCAATGGGAAGACGTAAGCGGATTTGTGCTAAAATTCACAGGAGTTGGCACAGGCACTTTTACTTTTACAGTGCCAATCCCTGCCAATAGTGGGCTTGAGAACATCGGATCGTTTACTGCTCCTAAGCTTTACGCTATACCCGCTGGGCAATCTGTTTACATAGCAAATGCGGATGCTTTTCGCGATCCCACAACTAACAAAGTTAAATTCATTAGCAATAACTCTTCCTGCTTTGCTTTAGCCATAGCTTAATATTATGCCATCAACACTTACAGTAACGGACCCTACAGCAAATGACAGTGCAGGAATTAACCTTAACACGGCAAGCTATACGGGTATAGTGATGGGAACCACAAACGGTGTGCAATACCAGTGGGAAGGCACAAAGGCAGTTCTTCTTAAAAATGATTCAGGTGCTTCAAGGGTGTTCGTTTTTACTGTGCCAGTACCTAGTGGGTCAGGTTTAGCTGAAATTGGATCCGCACCAACAGATAAATCCTACACTCTTCCTACTGGGCAGACCTTATATGTAAACAATGCAGATGCCTTCAGAGATCCCACAACTAGCCTAGTACTTATCACGGTCAACGGTTCAGGAACCAGCGCCATAGCAATAGCTCAATAATATGGCAGCAATAATCCAAAAACCCGAAGGATCTGGAAAGATAAGTAGCAACATTAGAATGCTTATTGAAAGAACTTCACGCCAAAACCAGATGGTTAGCAATGGTGTGATGACTTCAAAAACAACCCGTGGAACCACAAGATCGACCCAGCTAAGAAGAGCAAGGCCCATCAGTCTGTCTGCCCCTGAAGTAACAGACCTTGTTGCACGTTGGTCATAGATCTGCTATGACTTTCTGCAATGGCTATTACTTACAAACAAGTTCCCGTAGTCAAAGCAGGACAACCCATCAGCAGCGCACAATATAATGCGTTAGCTGATGGCATAAATGATCGATTGAAGAATGGAGTCGCTGACCCGAGTTGGCGTCTTTTTTGGTATGCCGATAGTCTTTTTCAATTCATCCGATTAGGCAGCGGATTGCAGCAGCCAGCAAGAGACGAATGGTGGTCTCACTGGTCACACATGAATCCCGATAATGCTCAGGATTGGCCTCAAACACCTGTTGGAACCAACGGTGGGATCAACGCTTCAAATCCCATTGCAGCATTTGTATTCGGAAATCAGAACCTCGATATTTACAACGAGACTGACCGAATGAATTATGATTCCGTTCAGAATACAGGAATCATGCTGCAAGCAAGTGGCGCACCTGTTACGGACTTAGACCATTGGAATATAGCAAAAGTTCAAAGAGGTGTAACTCCACCAGCAATGGATAACCTTACTTTTGCAAACGCAATAGCAAGTGCCGATCAATATTACAAAATCAATTATGCAAAAATGTTTTCGTATCTTAAAGGGTATGGAGGCTTTCAGGCAGGACCAGATGTTGTTGGATTCTGCAATGATCCTGATTTTGCAGAGTATTTGGTTAAGTTTCGGAGAATCAGCACAGGGGGTGATTGCGTCTATAATACATGCCCTGACAAAAGTGGATCAGGATCAAGTTGCCCAAACACAAGCAAGCCTATTGTAGGATGGTTTGCAGGAGTCTATGGATACACGCTTTATCACCACGATGACACAACAACAATCCTGCCATACAATGATTACGTTGAGGGACCGTATACTGAAAACGCATACTTGAATCATGAGCGAGGTGGACAACTTGATTTTGCAGTTAATGCGTATGCTTCAGAATTTCGAGGTGCTGATAATGGAACTGTAAGTCAACGCAAGGAACCTGCTTGGAATCCTCAAACAGATGCATTTCATTTTGAAGACTTTTTTACCCAGCAATATTATCTTGCTCCATCTTACGGAACTGGCGCATCTGGCCTAACAGTAGCTTATCCAGCATTTGATTTCCCAACTGGAACTGGTGCCGGAGTAAGCGGAGTTGTTAACTCTTCGACAACTTACACGGTTCACACGGGTTTTTCATTTGCAGGAATGATTGCTGTTGGAACCAGTTTAGCAAACGCAAAGACTTTTGGGGTTTATGTTAATGGCGATTTGGTTCATACGTTATCAATGGAATCTGGGGCAACTCCAAGCAGCAGTTATTACTTTCCTGAAGTATTCCCAGCAGGATCGGTCATACAAATAAAATGCAACGAGTCATACAGTGGATCTGAAGAAGCATATGTGGAGATCGCTGAAATCATGACAATGACTCCACGGGTTCAGGATGCTTATACAGTCCTTAGAATGGCTTCTAGTCGCACTCAAACCATGGATGGCTGGGGTCATGAGGAAGCGGATGCAAAGGGTCTCTGGGATGAATATCAGAGGCATGGAATGGCAGTTAATTATTTAAGAACTGGCATCAAAGCACAAGATGAGCAAGGCATCTGGAAGAATCCAGTTTACGAAGAAGTAAGGAGGATCGTGCATGATCGACTACGTCTTGCAAAGAGAGATCTGCTTCAAGGATACGAAGTTAATTCAGCAGGTAATTCAGTATTTTATTTTAAAAGGTTTCAAACTTTTCTTGGGGGATCAGTGGATACTGACATTGACGTTTTTGAAGGGATCGCCCCAAGTCCAACCGCAATCACAAGTGGTTTTATTAGGACAGGAGTAAAATACAAAGTCACAGGGTCGGGTGCGTCCATTGATTATAACGGAGGCACTTTTAACAATGGGGATATTTTTACAGGGATTTATCAGCAAGCGAATTGGACAGTGCTTGCAGGCACCCCTGTTGTTTTTGAGCATGAGATTATAATTGATGAAGCACCCATGCAGGGGGAAACAAATCAATGGCAAGTCTTTCTTCAGACGCTTCCATACAAAGACAGTGATTCCAGCATCTATAAGCCAAGCGTATTTGCAGATCGAGATGGCATGTTTGTGGATCGCTGCACATTGCTCAGTAATAGCTGGGGGGAATTAAGCGATCAAGGGCAGGAGATTCGCAACCACGTTTACGCGAGGCAAACCAAACCAATTAATCGTCAAGAAAACCCAAGTGGATACCGTTACGTATTAGGGACAAACCAACCACCATACACTTCAGGCACAGGAGTTGGGATTCCTTTGCCAGCAAAGGATAATACAGGATTGTGTGATGATGAAGGATATGCCGACCCTACTGAATGTGCGGGGACAGTCAGTCACTACAAATCTTGCCAAGTTTATGTGCCTGACTATGAGCTAAAGAGTGTCACCTATAATTCCTCAACAAGCTTGGTTGCGATTGAACTTAATGGAAGGTTGCGGAGAAATGACAATGTGACTTCTCAAGGGGTTTCAAACAACCTAAATAGTTGGGAAACATATATGTCAACAGATGACAATACAAGTGGATCACCATCTGGACCAGCAGCAGCAAGATCTGATGAAAATGCGATTGTCGAATACCTTTGCTACAAAAATAATTCTTCAACGTACCCATATTGCTTTATCCGCATTGGTGATCAGTCAGGGGATGCAAGCACATTAAGCGACTGGCAATCCAATATTTACAATGGGGCATGTTTCCCTCGCTTTCATTTTACAAAGCAGATGCCCAAAGTTTATGCGGATGGCAACGTAAATTTGGATCAGCATGATACACGCATGACCATTGATAACATGCTTTGGTCAGGCTTTATCGTTCGGGCAATTTGTGAAGGATACGTTGATCAGAATAGTGATGCAGCAGTAACCCCAACAGTTGAACCTCCATGTAATGACGTATATTGCGGTCAGAACCGAATGTATGATTACAAATATTCAAGCTTGATGCTTCAGGCTATGGGCAACCGTTGGTTTACCATGCACCCCGAAGTTGCTGACGTTGCTAACGGTGGTTATAATTGGGAAGGATTCGGACCTTTCGCGCAAATGGAATGTTATTCAGACCATTTTAATCAGGTTGCAAAATCATTAAATCTTTTGACACGGGCAAGACTTGATTTGCCTATTCTTGGTGTAAGACATAGACAGGTATCTTACACTGCTAGAATAAACACTGCTGGCAGTCCAGATTCGTCATGCAGTTATACTTTTAAGGCAACAATTCCAGATAGTTTGCCGTGGGTCAAAGTATCAGAATCAAGCTGGTATTATGACGTTCCTACAGGAAGTTGCATCCCTCATGATTTAACGTTAGATGCTCGCAAGGTTGCATCGCTAGTTGAAGTTAATGGGATTTGTGGCGTTACAATAGTAAGAACTGATCGAGAGTATGAAATCGCTTTTGGAAACACTACTGTCGAAAACATGGCAAAGTTTGCTTTGTCTGATGAGCTTCAGCAAATGATTACAGTAAGCAATGGTTATGGGTATATGGTCGCAGATCAACAGCAGTTTCTCAAGGGAATAGCAACAGTAACAGGCACCCTGCAGCCATGCGGGGTCACAATTGATGGGGGAACCCCTGCTGAAAAGCATTATGAATTTGAGCAAGAAGAAGATTTATCAGTTGTTTGCAGAACTGTGACCAGTGGAGTCCTTGAAGCACCAAATCCCAAAAGCGATACTGCATTAACGAGGTTACTTGGAGACACAGAATGTTCAATAAATTCAAAGTCCACAAGAACGATTTCATTTAGTAACGTCAGGGCAGTAATCAATGTGCCACTGATACCTTAACATGAGTCTTTCAGCACCAACTTATATTACACTAACGCAAACTGGTCCCACAGTTGGGCTAGTCTGGCCTACAGTTACAGGGGCAACATTTTACCAGATCACTAGATACGAGGATCACGCGACATTTGCGGATCGCATTGAAATAGGCAGAACCACATTAACTTCTTTTACAGACCCATCAGTCCCTGTTGCTGTTTACCAAACAGGAACACCTCCTACATACGTTGCAGCAGGTTGGAGTTATACAGTTAGTGCTGGCGATAGCGGAGGGATATACACGGGGTTGACCAGAAGAATTGGAATGACTCAGACAACAGTTTCTGACGTTGACAGTTTTTCGATCACTAAACCGATTCTTGCCAATGGAACCAGTTACGCATACGACCAGATTTCTTACTCATCAACTGATTCAAATTCACAAGCAGAACGAGACTCAGTTTGGATCGCTTACTTAAGAACCATACAGACATGATCCGGAGAACCAAGGTGCTGACTTTCAGTTCGGCTGAAAAGGAAATGCCAAGCATTAAAGCAATGGCAAAGAATGCTATTAAAGATTCAGGCAGGATCTTGAAAAGCGGATTTAAATTAGTTGACCCTGAAACCTACGAAGACCGAATGAAAACCTGCAAGGGGTGTGAGCATGTAAGGATAAGAGGGCAAGAGATACGATGCAGCATTTGTGGCTGCTACATGAAACGCAAAGCTCAATTCGAAGTTTCGAAATGCCCCAAGAAGCTTTGGGCTAACTGATCTCAGAGATCATTTCCAAGCAAACAAAAACAAGAGGTTTATCGTGCCTTATTCGTATTGAAAAAAAGATTAAAAAAAGTGTTTACAAACAGGAGTAAGTAATTTAAATTGATTTTAAGTAAGAGGGAAACAGATAAACAAAAACAAAAAACAGAAAGATAAACAAAATGATTTTCACACCAGAACAACTGCCTCAAAGCGTCGAAATGTGTCAGGGTAAGAAAACTATATTATTTAGCGATGGTGACATTTTATTAAACCTGTTCTGTCGAGTTACGAACAAGGGTAACCTAAAAGTTATCTTTGCAGAACGAATAGGATTTAATGAGGAAACTGAACAATGGGACATGTCCGAAGAAATTGAACCTCAGAAAGCGATTGAGGAATTCGAACACAAGAAAGTGCTAAATCCATTGACAGGTAAAGCAGGCGATTTGATTTAAAAAAATATGGGGGGGCTTCGGCCCCCATCACTAACTAACACTAAACAGAAAGAAAACGTATCATGAAATTCATTATCTTGGGAATTATCGAAGAGTTTCACCCCACTTCAGCCAAATTCATCACTGAGAAACTGCTAAAAGCTCCAAACATCTCCCATTCTGTTGTTCTTGAGGAAACAGGACCAGCAATTGCCGCTCTTATTGAATCAGAGCACGTTGAGTATTATAAAGGGGATCTCTGGCCCACTTGGAAATGGCCCCGATAAACAATATCAATCGGGGGCTTCGGCCCCCAGCAACTAACAAAAACAAAAAATAGAAAACAAAATATTATGCATAAAATAGAAAATACAGACAAACAACAGGGACGCAAAATGGCATGGCACGGACTCACCGAAGTCAAAGAAAACTTAGGCTTTGATGATAACTTTCTCAGAGAATGGGAAATTGCAGAGCGACCCCTTTACGATGAAAGCAGCAATCCTGTTGGGTATTCAATATTGGGTTGCACTGATGATTCACAAATTAGGATCGGCAAGCCCTACAATCCTGACACTTATAAGCCAATCACCAATGAACAATTTCTTGATCTAGTTTATGACTGCATCTCAGGGACGGATCACCAGATCGAATCCATCGGATCAGTCAGAGGCAGAGGCAGAGTGTTCTGCTCAATAAAGCTCAATGGGCTTGATGACTACAATGCAGGGGGCAGAGAGTTTAAACCTTTTTTAAACTTTGGGAATGGTCATGACAAATCAAGTGTTCTTTGGGTGAACACATCGAACGTATGCACCGTGTGTGACAATACATTTAAATTTAATCTGCACCAAAAATCAAAGGACGGTTACAAGCTCAGGCACACTAAAAATGCGATTCATAAGTTTCCCGAAATCGCAAGACTGATTGATCAAGCGATTGGAGTTCAGGCCGAATTTCAAATTGCTTTTAATCAACTGTCACAAATTGAAGTGAAACCTGAAACTGCAAAGAAATGGATCACAGGGTTTGAAGCTGAAACAGTGACGGAAATTTCAACTCAAAAGAAAAATCGAATTGATCGTATTGATGATCTTTTTGTGAACGGAAAAGGGAACAACGGAATGGATCGGTCTGATCTACTCAGTGCAGTGACAGATTATTACACTCATGAATTTGTCAAAGGCAGAGGGATTGGCAATCGCATTTATCAAAGCGAAATGGGAAGAGGAGCAGATCGAAAGTCAGATGCATTAATTAACTTGCTGGATCAAGGCAAATTTGAAGAGACAGTTGCATTCGGCAAGATGGTGATGAACTAAACCGAAACGGGGGGAACCCCGTCTGCTGGAAATGACCACCCAGCACTGATGAGGCAGGTCAAAAACAAAAACAGAAAGCAAAATTATGAGCCGAAACAAAATTAGCTACGAATGGGACAACGAATCGGTTGATCGCTACGGAGATATACAAGATCACGATCATGGAGATACGTTGAGATACCTCACACCTCCACAATAGGTTCCAGATGCTAACGGTTACACTAGAGAACTGGTACTTGTTAGAGATGTGTGGAACGACTGGGATGGAGTGGTTGATCGGAGCTGGGCCTATGTTGAGGACGGGATCCTCCCAACAGAATTCACTTACGGAGCAAAAGTCCCCAAGAGGTTCCATGTCGAATATAATCGATGGATCAAAAAACAAGCAAAGGCAGCAGAGTGAAGCAGGAAATTGCAGACTCCATAATAAACTAAATGGAAGTATTGAAAAAAAGATTAAAAAAGGTATTTACATTACCTGTGGATATGGTAGATTGTTATCAGGTAAGAGGGAAACAGGAACAAATAAACAAAACAGAAAATTATGAAAAACAAAAATTACATTGTAACTAATCCACAAAAAACCAACTGGCTTAAAGGAGCCAAAATAATTCGGATTTCCCCATGGGAAAAAGATGGAGCGCTTTTTACAAATCTCCACGGTCGTGGCCCAGCAATATGGGCTTCACGAGAAGAAGTGACAGAGGGTTAATCAATCGGGGGCTTCGGCCCCCATCACTAACTAACACTAAACAGAAAGAAAAACGATATGACTAAGAAGACAATTAAAGAAACAATCTCAGCAACAGTAACAAAAAAAGTCGCAGCACATTGGTACAAAGCGAATGAGAAAGCTCACTACTTTTTTGATACATATCTTCCAGAATATCTTGAAGCGAATTTGTCAGATAAAAATGAGGAATATGCATTTGAATTGTTTGAAGAAACGTGCGAGAGGGTATTGGGGCTTGTTGTTGGATCAACTCCCCCATTCCACACTTCAACTGTGCCTTTGACTTTGTTTAAAAAATATGAGTAACAAAATCGGGGGCTTCGGCCCCCACTTCAAAACAAATAGCATTATGAATTACTACGCAAAAGAATGGCACACGGGATTTTCCTTCACCGAGAAAAGAATTAACTACGGTGATTACACCAGAACAATGTTACGCCCAATCGTAAAACTTCACAGATTTGGCACACGTAAAGAAAGGGCTGACTTTGTAGCAGAGTATCAGCCAAGCGACTATAGTCCTTCGGCATATGTCGAAGCAGTCAAAGCATCTGATTCTGAAGTTCGACGAGAACTTGAATCCGATTGCCCTTACTTCACAAACGAAAACGAATAAACAGAAAAAATATTATGGGATATTTTAGTTGGAAAACAGCAGACACAAACAAAAGCATATCGAATATCGATAGTTCACGGGGAGCAAGAGCCGTCTGGTTGATCACACCAGATGGCATGGCGATACATGAGGATATGTATGAAGGTTACGGTGAGTTCGGAGGGTTTGATGCATACGCCTTACTCGCTAAATGGAATGCGCCAGAGCTATGTAAAGGAGATCCCAATCACGACAGGTCTATAGGCATCGGCCTGTTCTACGGTAAAGATCCTGTCAAGTATCCGCTCAAGTTCGCAGACAATCCTAACTGCAACTATAAGGATCTTCCCGCTTCGGAAACATGTCCATCACAAGGGTTCTTTTACGACGAGGATGATGATGATGAATGGTGACCTTACAATATCAGAGATTGTTATGATGCAGCAGTTTCTTCAGGATTACAGTGTTAAGCTGAAGCACGACAAAGAAATGATCTCAGGGGAGCAATGGAAAAAGTATTGCACAAACAGAATTAAACAAGTTGAAAAATTAATAACGAAATTGGAACTATGACAAAATGTTTAATATTGATTCTTTCAATGACTCAGCTTCAAGCAGGGGTGGTCGCATTGACCATCCTTGCGGAAGCAAGGGGTGAAGGTGAAAATGGGATGGCAGCAGTCGCTTGTGTCATCAATCAAAGAGCAATCAATAGGGGATTAACACCTGAACAAGTTTGCCTGCAGCGCAAACAATTTTCATGCTGGAACGGCAAGTCAGAATCTGATCTTAAATCACTTTACAAATCACCCATGGCAGCATGGGCTTTGTATCTGGAGGAAAACATCGAAGCGATGAACAGGGAAAAAGTGGGATATGCGGACCACTATTATTCAACAATAATCAGCCCACCTTATTGGGCTAAAAACAGAAAACCAGTTGCACATATCGGGCAGCATAAATTCTACAAACTAAGAAAATGAAACGAGAAAACATAATGATTAAAGTCGAAGCCTTAGACAAGGCACGTTGGAAAAAAGCAGCAGCAAAACACGGTCAAACTCTTTCGGGAGCGATCCGAGAAGCAATGCAGGATTATGAACTGGCAGGACCAAGACCTAAAAAGACCATATTGAAATAAGTATTGATTAAGATCAATTGATGTGATAAAAAAAAACGGTGGCCCAATTAAGGACCACCGAAACAGATAACAAATATAACCTATGAATAAACTAAATAACGAAACCAACCTAGCAAACATATCAGCTACGTCAAACACAAATATCATAAGC
>Ga0181396_1000217_pt1 | contig 13323 bp, 11 predicted proteins | sample 19SPOviralmetaG_FD_130125 | JGI IMG/M metagenome (GOLD analysis project Ga0181396, IMG submission 130125) | Marine viral communities from the oligotrophic San Pedro Time Series (SPOT) site, San Pedro Channel, CA, USA - 19 SPOT_SRF_2011-01-11 | ecosystem: Environmental > Aquatic > Marine > Strait...
CAGAATATCACTATGTAGTACATAGAGGTGAGCAAGTTCCTAGAATTGAGCTGCTAACTAGTAATGCAACTGACACTAGAAATGGTACTGAGGTTATATTACCGGTTAGATCGGGAGACGAAGATAAGTTTATTACAGAGTGTAAAAGACAGCTTCGGTTCTTTGATAATATTTCATATCGAGGTATGGGTATAAACAACAACTACAAAGTGATGTCTGGTAAAAGCTGGATAGCTACAGGTAGTTCTGGTTATACAGATTTTAAAATCTCGATTTGTTTAGGAGGTGTAAGTTACCCTCTAGATGCAGATCAAGTAGGTCTTGGTAGATATGGGTCCGATGAAGCTTATTTAGATACGTATTCACAAACTACAGTAGCACTTAAGTTTGACGTAGGTGATATAGACGTTACCATGTCTAGAGAAGCTATAGAATATAATGACAGAACTGTAGCAGCTATAAAACAAAAGTACATACTAGCTAAAGCAGAGTTAAGAAGTCTTTATAACAAAACATGGAAAGAAGAAGATGACTTTAAACGATATATAGATTTATGTCACACCAACAGTGGGTCTCCTAAAATACCGGTTACAAAAGAAGAAAGCATTAGCATAGACTTTTGTATACCTAGTTCAGAGAGACCAGAATTTGCTCCGTGGGGCATGTCTGTTACACCTAGTGATATAGATTTCATATTTAAAGGGTTTTCTATTGTAGATGGTAAACGTAATACTAAGAAATACGGTAATAACGCATCAACTTATATTACTAAAAGATCTATGTCAGATTTCTATAGAAAGAAAGGCAAGCTTAGTAGCATTAAGAATGAGTATATAGAAAGTCTTGTTGGTACTAATAGTTTTATTTGTTTAGAGCTACAAGATGATCTTACTTGGAAAAATACTTTGCAACAAAGTAAAGTAGCAATGCTAGAGAAATTGAAGCCTTTGTTGTTGCGCTATATTATAGACAATACAAAAAGCTATGATGAGCTTGTTGTTCCTGATGGTTTTAAACCCTCTGTAAAAGCAATAGCTAAAGCTAAACCTCCTAGAGATTTAGTATGTGCTAGACAGCTAAGATGGCACAACGACTATGACAGAAAACTTGAGTACGTTAGATTTTATAAAACAGAAGCATATTATAAAGATTTAACTAAACTAGTTAACCAAGGTGTTAGTATTGTTTATGCTTCTTCAGAAGAAGAAGAGCAGCTTAAACAACTAGGTCTTATTTTGTACAACAGTAAGTTTAATACAGGCGAAAATAGATTAGGTACTGCTGTATATGGAGCTCTTTACAACGATTCTAGAATACAAGTGCATAAAATTGCTAAGTCTCACTTAAAGTGGTACAAGCAAATAGGTGCTCTTACTATTAAAGAATTTTTAGTAAAGAACTATAATTATTTTATGTGCACTAAAAACATAGAATACTTACACGGTCTTGTAAAAAAGCATCCTGTTTTATTAGGAGAAGCTTCTAATGTATCTCCTATTCCTAGAAAATATCGTACTGACTTTGCAACTATTATTACAGATGTAGCTACTCAAAACAGAACTGATCAACGTGTAGCATACGTAACGATGTTGTTTAAGCATTACAATATAAGAATGACTGACACTAATGCTACTGCTTACGGTAAACAAGGTGCCTATTACATGAATGGCATGCTTAATTTCCTTAAGAAGCAAGCAGACAAGTTAGTATTTTTAGAAAAGTATTTCTTAACTGAAAATGCAACTAGAGACGATAAGGCAGAAAATATTATAAAAAATATTATTCCGCAATTCTATTTAAAAACCAATTTTAAAATTAAAAATTATTTCAATGAATCAAGTATTTGCAATTAGAAGTAACAAGGACGTTACTGCGTTAATTAACGGTAGTAGTTTCTACAAAACAGAAGCTACAAAAGATGAAGCACAAACACTATACGAGCAGGTAAAAACAGTCGCTCTCAACCCTAAAGACAATTTAGTTAAAGAGTTGATTGAAAAGTTTGACCCTGTGTCTAGAGTTTATAATAACCAAGATCTTGTAAAAGATAGTCTTGGTAACTGGTATTTAAAGGGGTTCAGCGAGCCCCTACCTACCAAGCTTCTAACTAAGATGAAATCATTCTTAGATCAGGGACATCCTATAACACCATTAGTAAATTTCTGGAAGTTATTAATGTTAAATCCTGCAGAGCACGTAAAACGTGATTTGTATTCCTTTATGGACCAATACGAATTCCCTATTACAGACTCAGGATATTTTATAGCATATAAATCTGTTAAAAAGACAGACAAAACCTATAAAGCAGTTAACATGTGGGTGCCTAAAGAGTACATACAGATGAAAGCTTCTGGTGAAGATCCTAAAGACTACACAGTCATGGATATTGACGGTAAGTTTTCTATTGTTAAAACAGAAGTTGTAGCAGACAGCAATGGTAATTTTATAGCGCCTCAGCATGTTGCTGGTAACCTAGATGAGATGTTTAATAGCATGAATGATCTAGGAGGTGACGTAGATGCACCAGAGTTTACTGACTGGCATGGTGGTAGTACACAAATTCGTTTGGGTTCTCCTGTATCTATGCCTAGAAGTTCTTGTGACAGCAATCCTGACAATACATGTTCTAGTGGTTTGCACGTAGGTGCTCCTGGATATGTAAAAGGATTTGGCAGTGGTGGTGGAAATGTTTATTTAGCTACTCTAGTTAATCCAATGAACATTGTCGCTGTACCAGCAGATTATTCTTATCAAAAGATGAGATGCTGTGAGTATTATGCTTACGGTATTGTAGACTTAGAGAATGATATGACAATTACAACTCCATATTTCGAGCACGACTATAAAACTTGGGAATCCGAGTCTTTAGAAGAGCAATTAGCAGAAATAGGACAATATAGTAGTTCTGCGCAGTTAGCAGAAAAAGCTAATATCGTGCAAGAAAGACTTGTAATGGTAGCATAATTTAGAAGGGGGGACTAACATCCCCTCTTTTTAAATCTAAATTATATGACAATAAAAGACGAACACATTAGACTAATATGTAAGGCGTTAAATAGAAGTGTTGGACACAGAAAAGATGCGGCAAAACTATTAGGAATAACAGATAGAACACTATATAGGTATTTAAAAGAATATCCTATAGTTAAAGTCAAAGGTAAATATCGTAGAAATGATAAAAACACAGAAAACAAAGACCTTAGTAACAAAACCAAACAACAACAGTGCTAATTGCATTGCCCCAAATCTTATTTATGGATGCTTTGGTGGCTGTGTAAATACGTATTGTTACATGTCTAGATATAATGGAACAAGAGTATATGTTAATGAGAATGTCGATGAAATATTTAACTCTGTAGTAGAGTGGGAAAAGACCTATGACAAGGTACCTGATCAACAAGACCCTGTATACACAATGGTAGACATTGCGTGTAATACAGATTTAGTGCTTATGCAAAAGCATATGCCTGAGCCGCTTATAGATTATCTTAAGCGTTATGATGATCACCCACAGTTAAATAGTACTATGGCTACTAAGTATCCAAAATTACTAACAACAGACGTAAATTCTTTCAAAAAACGCCCTCGTATACGTGTTTCTCTTATGCCACAGGTATACTCTACCGTTGTAGAGCCTAAAATGCAGGATATTTATTCCCGTATTGAGGATATTAATAGATTAAAAGACCTAGGATGGGAAGTACATATAAACTACTCCCCTCTTATATTTCATCATCACTGGGATGAGCTTTATGAAGAGTTGTTTCAAGAAGTATCTGCAGTTGCTGGTGTTAACAAATGCGAAGTAATAGTTTTAACCAACCATGTAAATCAAATGGCAAAAGCATCACCGGAAGCAAGACACTTAATGCAATACAGCAATGAGGTAAAAAACAAAAGCGGTGTAATGCGTTACCCTTTGAAGCACAAGAGCAGATTATTAACTGAATGGACAGAATTGTATAGTAAATACTTTCCTGTAGAAACCATTAGATATATATTTTAATTATGGACCCAGTAGATTACGGAAACCCCGCTTACGATAACGACGATTACACATGTATGCATTGCGAGAAACCAATGAGTAAATCAGGTTACTGCAGTAATAGTTGTTTTGAAGCGGATATGTTGTAAGATTCAGAAGAATCTTTTATCTTGCATACAGAAAGTACAGAAAAAACAGTTTAAACAGAATTTTATATGGATTATTATCAAAGTAACAAAATCAGTAACTCGTCTCTGAGTTACATAAACCCACTACAAGGAGGATCGCCAAGAAAGTTTAAAGACTATATTGACGGCAATCTTAAGCAAGATAGCACACCTTCTTTATATGCGGGCACAACTATACACCAATATTTTTTAGAGCCTGAAACTTTTATGGTCTCAGATGTTGACAGACCTAGTGATACTATTGTAAGAATCATTGATAAAGTATATCAAATTACAAGAGGAGAGCTAGATACGGACATAAACTCACACCATGAATTTATATTTGGTTCTGCTAAAGAGTTTGGGTATGGACAATCCTGGAAACCAGAAACATTAATCAAAAAAATCATCGATCAAGGTAAGGACTATTATGATTTCTTACATAGAGCGGACGGCAAGATTTGTATAGACCAAAAGATGGCAGCAATGTTATCTAACATAAAAGAGTCTGTAAACAATCATGCGTTAGTTAAAGAGCTGTTGTTTGAAACACCCGGCGTTAACGAAGAGGATGTATATTGGGGACCAGATGAAGCGTATAAATCTAAAATAGATAGATACACTTCTAATGCTCTTATAGATTTAAAAACAACATCAAAAGCACTTTCTTTCTTTAGAGACTCGTTTGACTATTATCATTATGATAGACAGCTAGCATTTTATAAAGATGCTTTAGAGTGGATAGGAAAGCCTGTGCAGAATTGTTTTATTATAGCTATAGAAACAACTGGGTATAATCAAGTACGAGTCTTTGAAATTGGTGAAAAATTAATAGAGGAAGGAAGAGAAAAATACAAAAAACTTCTGAAAAGGATAGAGTATCACCAAGGAACACAACAGTGGCTAGAACCACGTGAGGTGTATTTAAACGATGGTGTAACTATATTCAATTCAATCAATGATTAAAAGAACCGAACAACTCAAAGGTAAAAGAGATGCACATGCTGCATTAGACAAAGCAAAGAAAATTGTAGCAACAAGTGTAAAAAATAAAAATACAGTTGGTCCTTTTTATAAGGACGGCTGTATTATTTATTGTAGCAAAGACAGATTAGAAGAAGTCTTAGAGAAGTATAACATAGACAATGATGGTCCTATACAGAGGTATAATCCATTTGAAAAAAAGAAAAAAGATGCCAAAAAGTAAAGCAGAAGATCGAAAAGAAACTCCAATATTTACCGGTGTATTAAAATACTTTCCTGATGCTATTAAATGCATAGCAAAAGTTTCGTTACAAGGAAACCTACAACATCATCCAGACAAACCCTTACATTGGGACAAATCTAAGTCCGCGGATGATCTTGATGCATTAACTAGACATCTTATAGATGCAGGTACAATAGATGATGACGGTATCAGACACTCAGCAAAAGTTGCCTGGAGAGCTCTTGCTAATTTACAACGTGAATTAGAGCAAGATGTAAGAGAACAACAGTGGTATATTGATCAGTATAACAGAAACAGAAAACCCGAAAATCATTATGAAAAAGATTAAAGCAATAATACAGCAAATAGCCTTTTTAAAACAAGTAAAAGGTGTGGACATGAAACTTAAAATTCAAAAACTTCAACAAAAGTTGGACACCCTAACAACAAATAGTAATGGAAGAGATAAAACTAAGACCCCTTAGAGCAGAGATAGGTTTAATAAGTTTAAAAACATTGGAAGAAATAGTACTTGAAACAGGTAGAGTAGACATACGTCGCGTATCTAGAAAAAGAGAATATGTACTACATCGAGGAATGTTTTTTATGCTAGCAGTAGCATATACAAACCACAGCCTAGCTCATATAGGTAAGTATTTAGATAAAGATCACGCTACAGTTATACATGCAAACAAAACAACTCCTTGGACCTTAGCTCAATTTGGAGATGCAAGACATTTATTTGACCAGATACACGCACGTGTAAAATCAATAATAAATAAAGTTTTAGACGATAAAATGCATTTAGATAGAAACAGGTTATTTGATCCTACAGATTATACAAATGTATACGACCGCGTTGACTTACTAATGATAGAAATACACGAATTAAGAACAGAATTAGCAAAAGATAAAATAGTAGAATATGATACAGCAATCTAACGTACTAGAGATAGTAGACAATTATAATAACAAACTCCTTATAAACAAAGCAAGTCCCTACAGCATAAAGTTACATCAAGGTAACGAAAATAGAATTAGAGATTTAGGATTTTTAGTACAAGCTACTCCTGAAACAGTAGTGTATAAAAAACACGAAAAAGAATCTGACATTTATAGAAAAACTAAAGCATGGAGTATACATGCAAGAATACTTGATTTTGCAAACGAAATAGAATACGAAACCAGTAATGCAATATATCGTATTAAAACCCAAGATGCTAAAATAAGAGCAGGTAGAATGGTATACAAAAACGCTAGCTATACTTCTAAAGTTTATATTCCAATTAAGTATTGGAAAGTAGAATATAAAAATCCTTCTAACCAAAAGTTATATGAATACTTAGGATATGAATGGTATAGTGAAGTTAGAGATTTGTTCGACAAAGACTATATGAAAAGCATAGGTCAAACTGTAACAGCTTTAAGATCAAAAAATTGTGTTTATCCAGTAAAAGAAGAAGTGTTTAATGCATTTAAGCATTGTAATTTTCTGGATACAAGTGTTGTAATAATAGGACAAGATCCGTACCATGATGGAAGTGCTCACGGTTTGGCTTTCTCTATACGAGAAGGTCAGACTAAGGTACCGCCTAGTTTACGGAACATTTTAAAAGAAGTCCAGGATGATTATTACTCTGGTAACTTTGCATTTAAGAGCGCCCATAGTCCTACGTTGACTAGGTGGTCCGAGCAAGGAGTACTGCTGTTAAATAAAACTTTAACAGTTAATAAGGGTAAAGCAAATTCACATTCTAATTTAGGATGGGAAAAGTTTACTCGAGCGGTTATAGACAAACTAATAGTTTGTAAAGTAGCTGCTAAAAAACCTATCGTATTTATACTATGGGGTAAAGAGTCACAAAAACTTGCGCCTACGCAGGAAAGTGACTACATTAAGGTTATAAAAGCCCCACATCCTGCAGCAGAAGTGTACGCAGGAGGCAAGGCAGGATTTTTTGGATCTAAGCCTTTTACCCAATGTAACGAGTTTCTAGAAAAATTTAGTACTCAGGAAATAGTATGGTAGGGATTGTTTAATTAAATATAGTTCAATGCCAATTAAAACTAGAGTAGATGAGATCGATGCAAAGATTGTAAATCTCATCTCAAAAAATGCAAGTATTACTAATGCAGCAATATCAAAAGAAGTAGGTCTTAGTGAAGGTCCTACTCTTATGAGAGTGCGAAAGCTGAGAAAGGAAGGATATATTAAAGATAACAATATGCCTTCTTTCAAGAAATGGGGAATTTTATTCTCCTTCTATGCTATAATCTTAATAAAAGATTCTAAATTAAAGGAGCTTGTACAAGAACTCACAGAGGAAGAACGTTGTACTAATTTAGTAGAAGCTGACACACAGCAGAATGCCTTTGGTCTTCTAGCAACTGTGCCTGAGCACACTACTATTTTGGCAACTCTCAATTTTAAGAACGAAGAAAGCTATACTACTTATATGAGTAAACTTACTTCTAAATATATTGCACATGGGTTTAATGCCCATACAGTAGTACCAAGGACAGTACATTTTACAGGACGTAGAATAAAAGTTTCCTTGTAAAGATAAGCCTCGCTATATGCGGGGCTTTTTTCTTTCTTAGTTAGTTAACTTAGTAAAGTTTCTCCAAGCTGTCTCAGGATCAAATTGTACCCCTCCACTATAACCTAAACTTTGTAGCGCTCTTACTTTAAGTTTACTCTCTCCTTTTTTCCATACACCACTATCTCTTTTATACACAGCAAACGGATCAGTTAACTGCGCAATAAGCTTTTCAGCACGCAAGATAGAATTAGTCATTGCTGTTGGTGATCTTAAAATTCTAAGTAAATCAGATATAGCTCCCGGTGTTGGTGCAAATGCATTAATCTCTCCTTTTAGTGTAGTCATTAAATACAACAAGTAATAAGCACTTGTTGGTATTTCATCATCATCATCCTCTACCATTTGTGTTAAAATGCCTACTAAAGTACTAAGTATCATTAACGTCCCTACTTCATATAAAGCTCTAAATGCTTTTTCTTTATCCTGTGCTGTAACAGTTGATCTTTTATAAGTATCTTTTAATTTTTCCAAAATGTTAGATTCGGTGCTAGTTTTCCACATGTCAATCATATTACTAATAAACCATCTATGGAATCCTCCATCAACTTGATTAGTTTCGTGATTAACAAACTGTGTTCTATATCTATTTAACAATGTAGGCACAAGAAACTTTCTAAAAAGCTCTAGCATTCTACCTCCTGTAGTCTGAGACAACACTGTCTTATCCATACGTCTGTAGTTACCATTCAGCCTTCTATTCATTTCTCTTATCTCCCCTATTGTTTTAGTTACAAGTTTTTGTGCTACTGCTTTTTCCGCTTCTGTTCCTCCTACTAGTTCTAGTAGTCCAGTTTTAGGATTCACATAAAATGCATTATACAAGTTATATTTTTTACCATCAAGGGTTACTTCTTTATTTTTAAGATGTGCGATCATAGCACCTCCCTGTGCAGCTACCTCACCAATATGATAGTTAATTAATAAAGTATCACTACTTAAAAACTGTCTCATAGCAGTTCTACCAGATACTTGCTTACCTACTAAGTCTTCAAAGTTACCTTGTATACCATCAAACTTAATTAGCATCTGTCCTATAAAGGATCTGTTACCTAGTTTATTATACTTGTCATCATACAAGTCTTTTATACGAGTCATCATTTCTTTATGACCGTCTGCAAACTGTGATGCATCTATAAGTGTTGGGTTAGCTTTGCTTGCACCAGATTCAATAAGCTGTTGGAAAGACGCAGTCAAATAGTTACGTGTACCTTTTAAGAAATCTAAACCTAATGTTGTTACAGCTGTATAACCTAGTAATGTATCAACTATCTTATCTATTTGTATTTCTTTAGTACCAACGGTTACTTTTTCTATCTTTTTAGTCTTACCTAAAAGTACCATTTCAATGTACTTTTCTAACCTCTTTTCTATAATACTTTCTCCTTCTTGTATATCAGATCTTTTTTTACCAAACTTAGCTAACGCTGTTTTGTTTAATTTTTTTGGATCCTGTATTTGTCTATTAGCAAACGTATCTTGTAATAAATACGCAATTTGCAATAGCTCGTTATTTTTTTCAGCTGTTAGAGCGCCGTTAGCAAACATGCTAAGAGAGGTCATTACATCTAAGGAAACATCATTAGAATTTATATCGTCCATAAACATTACAGGAGCGTATTGTTCTGACTGTTTATCTAAAGCAGCTATACCATATGCAATTGCGTCATCCTGATCTACAGTAAACAATCTAGAGTATGCTTCTTTAATTTCACTTAACGTTCCATTTTCAATAACTCTGTCTAATGCTCCTTTACGTATAGAAGGCAATGCCATGTTTACACTTTGTTTTTTATATACCAGTGCTAAAGACTCGTTATAAATTTCAGTAAACTTTTGATGAGCTTCTCCTTCTTGAGTTTTAGGCTTATCGTTAGAATCGTATAAAGAGTTCCATTTTTTATTTATGTAAGACTCATTAGGTCTCGTTACCATATACCCAAAGTATGATGCAGATGATTTACCTTTAAATTTACTGTTTGCTTTTTCTACAGCATTAATAGCTTCAAACTCTTCTTTGTTTATAAAGCCATTTTCTAACGCTGCTTGTGCATTCATTTGTGTAAGAGCCCAGGATTTAAAATCTCCTCCAGCTTTACGTGCAGCATCTTGTATTTCTTCCTTGCTTTTTGCAACAGTGTTGTTTTTAAACCATCCTGATCTTCTAAGACCAAATCTAATAAGCTCTTTCTCTGTAGGACCGTTAACTTTAATAGTCTGCAGTCTTTTTAGATTATTTTCTAAACTGTTTATAACAAAAGAAACTGCTTCTTTATTCTCTAACTGATCGTACTGCGCTAGTTTGTTTTCTACTTTAGTAATGTCTTGTTCTATCTTTGCTAAATAGTCTATACGAAGATCTAACAAACTTGCTTTAAGTTCAGACTCTGCTTTTTCTTGTGCTTTATCAAAAGAGGTATCATCATATTTTGTAACAAGAGTCCACACATCTTTATTACCGGTTGTTCTATTATTTTTTAATTCAATAATAGGTTCGTAGATTTTAGATACGTCGTTACCTATACTCTTACCTTCTATTAACGTATCATACGCATCCTGTAGTCTGTTATGCACAGCAAGCATTCTCATTCTTTGCTGATCATTTAACTGGTGATTCATATTTATTAAACCCGCAAGTGTAGGATCAGAAGATGTAGACGGTGATGTAAGCAGATACATAAAATAAGAATCATCTTGTAAGCTATAACGCAATGCTCTTGCAAATGCTTCTTCCGACTGTGGAGCCTGACCTACTAATAATTTTAACTTCTCTACTCTAGTATTTAATACACCAAGCATCTTAGCTTTTTCTTTTTGTGTCTTAGAACTAGCTTTAATTTTTTCTCTTTGTTTATTTATGTGATCTAGTTGTATGTCTACATACTCTTTAGTAGCCGGACCAGACGCTTCTACAAATGGATATAACTTTTCAGCAAGTACTGGTATGTACTCGTCCTGTAGTTTGTTACGTAGTTTATTTAACAGTGCAACAGAGTCATTAAGTTTGCTAATCTTACTTCTATTATCCTTATCGTCTTTTAATTCTCCTGCTTCTATTTGTTTAATAAGTGCTCCAGGTAACTCATCTAAGAAAGTAAAGCTGTTTAATAAAATTCTATATTTATTAAATCCTTCGATACGTTCTTTTAAGTCACGTTTGTCGTTTGCTAAAAATAAATCTAACAGGTTATTAGCTTCTTTTACTTCTTCGTAAAATGAATCTACAGATACAAATACGTCTTTAGCTGCCTTAATATCAGCAATTTGTTTAGCTAGTCTAGCCTGTCTGTTTTTTACAAACGTTGTGTTTTTAATGTTTTGTTTTGTTTGGGCTAACTGGTTCTCAAGAATAATAAGAACATTATTTAATAAATTGTTATATGGATCTACAGTATTCATAGACTCAATCTGCTCAGTGCTATTAGCAACAAACGGTTCTAGTCTAACAATTGTAGCCTGTGCTGATTTAAATATAAAGTCTGCAAGCTTACCTTTAGCTTGTTTCTTCATATCAGTAAAAGAGTTATAACCTAATTCTTTAGCTAGTTTCTCTTTACTCTTAGTTGTAAGATCATTAATGTTATTAATAGGTGTCTTTCTAGTAATAACCGCCTTACCAAAATCTTTACTACCGTTTGTAATGTTTACAACAGCGTCCTGGTTTGGTATTAGTCTACCACTAAAGTCTATGTACACAGTAGGATCTCCTGCCGCTAAATTTGCAGACGCATTTGCATCTACTTTAAGCGCTATGTCATCAAACAAAGTTCCATCCTCTAAAGCGTATAGCAACTCATTACTTGCGGCGGATCCGTACTGGAATCCTTCAGCACCTATTAGCTTATCTACAGGTTGTAATATTCTTGCTAGCTGCTCAAGCTCAGAGCCTTGTTTTATGTCAATACCAAACATATTAGCAAGTAGTTTAACAAACTTACTCCACATGCTTTCTAGTATACCCTGCTCATTAGGAGACATAAGATCATTAAGATCTTGTATAAGCTTCTTGTCTTTATATAACAAGTTTGTTATAATTTCTTCTGCAGCAAGCTCTGTAGGATTAGGTCTATCTTTATATACTTTTAAGTATTGGTTAAAGAGTTTTTGTATTCTTTGTGCTTTCTCGTCTCCTTTGTGGTTTTTAATTAAATCATCGTACCATTTGATTACATCTAACCTCAATTGTTTTTGTTCTCCTTTTGGTAACAAAGCAAGACCGGCGTGCAATGCTTCTTCTAAAAATTTAGTTTTATTAAGATCTCCAAGTACAATAGTATTAAGCTTACTACTGTAATATGTCTGACCCCCAGGGGAATACACTACCTTAGTCTCTTTAATTTTGTCAAAAAGATTAGACATCTCATCACTTTTAACACCTAATTCATCTTTCATTTGTGCTACAGTATAATTACCCGCAGCAAATACAGGTGTTCTATCTTGCTCTACCTGTTGTTCAGGTAAAGACTCGCCTTGATAAGCAGTAGCTTTACTCTTAGCTTTTTTATATGTGCTTTCTAAAGTTTTAGTTTCTTCTTCTGTTTGTCCTTCTTTTAATTGAACAGCTCTATCTAAAGCATCAGAGAATCTTTTGAAGCTACTAGCAGGCATGTATCTAATAAAAGAGTTTGCACTAAACTCTAGCATACTAGAAGACATTAAATATTTTAATAAATTATCTGACAGTGTAGGATGATCTTCAAACAAATCTTCTAACTGCCCCATAAGCTGTGCAGATACCTCATTACTCATCTTAGTAAATGAATCTGCTACAAGTACTTTTTTACCATCATCGTTTGTTTCTATTTGTAACAAACTGTGTAGTGCTATGTTGTAGTTATATTTAGGGTCCTTTTTAAGCGCTTCTATTTGTTGTATAGTAGCAGCCAAGTCTGCAGAAGTAGACTCACCATACTCTTTTACAAATATATCATATATTACAGCAGGAGATAAAAAAGTATCTTCAAGAGTACCTGCTAAGTAATTTATTGCATTACTGTTGCTTTGATACACTTTATGATTAGCTATTATTTCTTTAAGTAGTTTGCTTGTTTCCTCATCTTCAGCAAAAGATTTACGAATTCTATTTAAAGTTTCTTTGTCTTTTATTCCTCTAGTAGTAGCAAGCAGTCCTGTAGCATTTAATCCAGTAACACCTGTCCATCCTAAAATAGAATTAGCGTTTTGCATTACTAATTTTTGTACAGCAAGAAAATCTTTTTCGTCTTGTGTAAGCTCTTTTCTTTCTAGAAGCTCAGTAATATTATAGTCAGCTAATAAAGCGTTGTCTAACGCCTCCGTAGTAAGTGCTACAGCCTCAAACTCAAACGCATCTAGTTTTTGTAATAGGTTTTGTCTAATAGTACC
>Ga0181396_1000220_pt1 | contig 13183 bp, 21 predicted proteins | sample 19SPOviralmetaG_FD_130125 | JGI IMG/M metagenome (GOLD analysis project Ga0181396, IMG submission 130125) | Marine viral communities from the oligotrophic San Pedro Time Series (SPOT) site, San Pedro Channel, CA, USA - 19 SPOT_SRF_2011-01-11 | ecosystem: Environmental > Aquatic > Marine > Strait...
GAGCTACAAAATCATTCACGGAACTATACGTGGTGTCTGTTAGGTTAGTAATTGTTTCTTTCACTTGATAAGCCATAAAATCTCCTAATTGTCTTTCTAATACTATTTATATATAATAACATGAACACATTAAAAATAAAAAATAAAAATCATTCTGTTATGCACATTGGCTGTGACTTCGGTATTGCTAATGAGCTTAGCGAGTTCTTTTCATTCTTTGTGCCAGGTTATAAGTTTATGCCAGCTTATAAGAACCGAGTATGGGATGGTAAGATCAGACTGTTTAATATTAACACAATGGAACTACCTGTTGGTCTATTTCCGTTTCTAAAAGAGTTTTGTAAGCCTCGGGGCTATACAGTTGAGGTAGAACATAATAACTACTACGGAAGACCTGATGCTCAAGTTGATATTAATCCGAATAATATAAAAGAATTTATAGATGGTCTAGAACTTACAGCGAGGGGTAAGCCTATTGAAATAAGAGACTATCAGTTTGATGCAGTGTGTGAAGGGTTACATCGGAAACGGGCAATTCTTATTTCTCCAACAGGCTCTGGCAAATCTCTTATTATTTACATCTTGATGAAGTACTATCTAAGTATGTTAAACGATTCTAGAGGGTCTAAAAAAGTTTTAATCATTGTACCGACAACCTCTCTTGTCGAGCAGATGTACAACGATTTTAAAGACTATGGCATGCTTGTAGAAAATAGCGTACATAGAATTTATTCGGGTAAGGATAAAGATAATATAAAAGGCGGTGTGGTTGTTAGTACTTGGCAGTCAATTTATAAGCTTCCTCCTCAATGGTTTGAACAGTTCGGCGCTGTAGTAGGTGATGAGTGTCATGGATTTAAATCTAAGTCTCTTACAACTATTATGAATAAATGCAAAGAGGCAGAGTATCGATGGGGTACAACCGGTACACTTGATGGATCACAGACGCATGAACTTGTTTTACAGGGCCTTTTTGGAAAGATATATAATGTTACGACCACAAAGAAACTGCAAGATGAAGACACGCTTGCTAAACTTAAGATCACAGTACTGCTACTTAAACACCCACTCGAAGTACGTCAAAATTGGGGTAAGCAAGATTACCAAGCAGAACTGGACTATATTGTTCGAAACGATTCTCGCAATAATCTCATTAGCAATCTTGTTCTGGATCTGGATGGTAATAGCCTTGTACTTTTTAACTATGTAGAGAAACATGGTAAGCCACTATTTGATCTAATACGGGGTAAGGCACATGAAAATAGAAAAGTGTTCTTTGTATCTGGCGAAACCGATACTAGTGATAGAGAAGCAATTCGGAAGATCGTTGAAGGACAGAAAAATGCAATTATTGTTGCTAGTCTGGGGACTTTCAGTACTGGGATTAATATTCGCAATTTACATAACATTATATTCGCTTCTCCTTCTAAATCGCAAATTAGAGTCTTGCAGTCCATCGGTCGCGGGCTTCGAAAGAGCGACAATGGAGAAACTGCGGCCTTATACGATATTGCCGACGATTTGCACTGGAAAGGTAGAAAAAACTATACGTTAGAACATTCTGCTGAAAGAGTTAAAATGTACGTTAAACAAGAATTCAATTATAAAATTTATGAGGTAGATCTAAAATGAGCGACGTTAAACAACTTAGATTAATAAGCGGTGAAGAACTACTTTGTGAGATTATTGATGTTCAATGGGACGAACAAGTAGGAGAAGAATCATTTGTGATGCGCGCGGCTTATACGTTAGTCTCTCAAGAAGACTTTGAAAATGGTTATAGATACTATACATTTAGACCGTTTATGATGCATATACATGATCCATCCCACGTATTAGTATTAAACTCTGCTGCGGTCATTTGTCTAACCAACCCTCATCAGACTGTAATAGATCAATATATAAAACATATGCAAGTATTTCGTAATGAAGAAAGAGAAAGAATAGAAAAGCAACAAGGTGATATGTTAGAGCAGATTTTGGCTGAAGATGAAGACATACTGGAAGAGCTTTCTAAGGTCGTAAAGCTTAAGCCAAAGCCTAAATTACACTAACAGTACTATCCCTCCTCTAAAACCTCTTCTTATTATACCACCATAACTACAACTTGTAAACCATATAAACGCACAATATTTAAAATAAATAAGTGTACAATCCTCAGAACCTATGATAAAATAGGTAATATATGCTAGGAGTATATCATGAAACCAAAAGATAGACCTCATTACGTTAACAACCGTGAATTTAGTCAGGCAGTAGTTGATTATGTAAAAACTGCAAATGATGCTGCTAAGGCAAATAAAGAAATTCCAAAAGTTACGAATTATGTTGCAATGTCGTTTATGAAGATTGCTGAAGGACTTTCTCATAAGTCTAACTTTATTCGATACACGTACCGCGAAGAGATGGTAATGGATGCAGTAGAGAACTGTCTGAAAGCTATCGGTAACTATAACATTGAAGCAGCTACACGATCTGGTAACCCTAATGCTTTTGCATACTTTACACAGATCTGCTGGTATGCCTTTCTTCGACGCATCGCGAAAGAGAAAAAGCAACAGGACATCAAGATGAAGTACATCGCACAGAGTCCTTTCGAGGAATTTGCTATCGGTGGTGAAGCCGATGAAGCTTCTATTACTGCAGCACATATGTTTGTCGATCAACTTAAAAGTAAAATTGACCAACTAAAAGAGAAAGACACTATTATTGATGGAGTAGTTAAGGATGAAAAAAAGAAAGCTCGAAAGAAAAGAGATGCTGCAGCCAACAGTACAGATTCCGATCTCGGGGAGATCTTTAAATGAAGGTAGCTATTATCAATGATACTCATGCTGGTATTCGCAATTCTAGCGACGTATTTATCAATAACTCGGAGAAATTTTACAGTGATGTATTTTTTCCTTATCTTCTGGCTAACGATATTCGCCGCATCATTCACCTTGGCGACGTCTTTGATAACAGGAAATTTATTAATTTCAGGAGTCTTAACAGGTATCGCAAGTCGTTTCTTACTAAGCTAAGAGAGCACGGCATGCACATGGATGTTATTCCAGGCAACCACGATACATTCTTTAAGAACACCAATGAGCTAAACGCATTAAAAGAACTTCTTGGTCATTACATGGGCGAGATTACTATTCATATGGATCCCACTGTACTAAACCTAGACGGGTTTAACTTTGCGTTGCTTCCTTGGATCACTCAAGATAATCATGATCGATCTATGGAGTTTATTCAGACTTGTAAAGCAGATTGGCTTGGTGGTCACTTAGAGCTAAAAGGCTTTGAGGTTATGCGTGGTGTAAGATCTCCACATGGCACAGACCATCGGATCTTTTCACGATTTGAAAAAGTATTGTCAGGCCACTTTCACACTGGTTCCGAAGAAGAGAATATTAAATATCTTGGTACACAAATGGAATTCTTCTGGAACGATGCGCATGATGAGAAAGGCTTTCATGTCCTCGATACATCTACACGTGAGCTAGAAAAGATCGTAAACCCTCACACGCTATTTGAGCGTATCGTATATGATGATGATAAAATAGATTATAGCATGTATGATACAAGCCATCTTGATAATAAATTTGTTAAAGTAGTGGTAATTAATAAAAAAGACCTATTTACATTTGACAGATTTTGTGATAGAATACAATCACAGAAGATTCACGATCTATCTATTGCAGAGAACTTTAGCGAGTTCTTAGGCGAGAATGTAGATGATGAATCTGTGTCAGTAGAAGATACAGCAGATATGCTCGATACTTATGTCGAAGCAGTTGATACTGAATTGGATAAGGATAAACTCAAAGTGAATATGCGTAATCTATTAGCTGAAGCACAGGCTCTCGAGGTAGCATGATATATTTTAAGCAACTACGATGGAAGAATTTTATGTCCACTGGTGATCAATGGACAGAGGTAAACTTAGCTAATCATAAGTCTACTCTGATTGTAGGCCAAAATGGTGCAGGTAAATCTACTATGCTAGATGCTATGGCATTTACTCTATTTGGTAAACCGCACCGTAATATTAATAAACCCCAGTTAGTCAATTCTATTAACAATAAGAATTGTCTTGCTGAGATCGTGTTCTCTGTAGGCAAAGCAGAGTTTAAAGTTGTTCGTGGTATCAAACCTCAGATCTTTGAGATCTGGAAAAATGGTACTATGATCAATCAAGATTCTCATGCCAAAGAGTACCAGAAGATCCTCGAACAAAACATCTTAAAGCTAAATCATAAAAGCTTTCATCAGATTGTTGTTCTTGGCAGTTCCTCCTTTATTCCGTTTATGCAGCTCAGTGCACAGCATCGTCGCGATGTTATCGAGGATCTTCTGGACATTAACGTTTTCTCTAAAATGAATTCTATTATAAAAGAGAAAACCTCAGTACTTAAGGAAAAGCAAAAAGATATTACATACCAGCTAGAGCTTAAGAAGAATGGGATAGATTCGCAGCGCAAATACATTCGTGATATTACAGCTATGAATGAGGAAAATATTAATGAGAAGAAAGCTAATATCGTTGAGCAAGAGTCAGAGATTGAAGAGTTGCAAAACGCAAATGCTGAAGCATCTGCATATGTTGAAGCAGAAACCGACAAAACAGAAAAAGCTCTTAAAGCCTCGCACAACCGCAAACAATCACTTCTACAATATAAAGCCGATTTTTCATCTTCCATTAAAACGGTGGTTAAAGATGCAAAGTTCTACGAAGAAACTGCAAACTGCCCTACGTGCGAACAGGAAATACCCGAAGAACTACGTCAAACCAAGCTACAAGCCGCAAAGGAAAGAGCCGCTTCTTTACGAGATGGTATTGAGAAAGTAGAACAAGAAGCTACCTTAGTGTCTGATGATATTAGCATATTCACAGAAGCTGCTGGTCAGATTAGAGAGAAGCAGTCTGAGATCAATAATAACAATCAAACTATTAAACGTCTTCAGAAAGGTATTAAAGTATTAACCGATGATATTACACGGCTTTCTTCGCGAACAGGTGATCTTGCACTTGCGAACCAGGAATTGTCTCAGATGATTCAAGAGAAAGACGAGTACATGGAACAACGTCTTATTCTAAACGAAGAGTTTGCATATAACTCTGTTATGAGTGAAATGCTAAAGGATACTGGCATTAAGACTAAGGTTATTAAACAGTATGTGCCTATTATCAATCAACTTGTAAACAAGTATTTACAAACACTTGATTTCTTCGTGCATTTCAACTTAGATGAAAGCTTTCAAGAAACCATCAAGTCACGCCATCGTGATGCATTTACATACGATTCATTCTCTGAAGGAGAAAAGCAACGAATTGACCTAGCACTACTATTTACATGGCGTATGATTGCTAAGATGAAGAATTCTGTTGCCACTAATCTATTAGTACTAGACGAAACATTCGATAGTTCTTTAGACCACGATGGTGTAGAAAATCTAATGAAGATCTTATACTCCCTCGATGACGACACAAATGTATTTGTAATAAGTCACAAAGGCGAGATTCTCGATAACAAATTCCAGAACAAGTTAGAGTTCTTTAAAGAAAAGAACTTTAGCAAAATGAAAGATTGGGGTTTACAAGCCGCGTAAATTATGATAGAATACACCATATAATGAAAAAGGATGAGCTATGAAACTAACAGAATATACCACACAGGTATTAAAGAACTTCTCTGCAATCAATAGTAACATTGTGTTTAGTGCTGGTGATACGATATCAACTATCTCAGAAGCACGTAACGTTATGAGTACAGCTACAATTGATCAGCAGATTCCATCGGACTTCGGCATCTTTGACCTTAACGAATTCCTTGGTGTTCTCTCTCTTGTAGATGAACCACAAATGAAGATCGAAGAGAAATATGCTGTTGTTGGTGATACAACAGGTCGTAGTAAGATTAAGTATTTCTTTACAGACATCGATATGCTTACTACACCAAAGCAGAGTCAGCTTGAAAAAGCTCAGGCTTTCACCAACTTTGAAGTAAACTTTACTCTTGATCAAGATACAATGAATAAAATCAAACGTGCAGTAAGCGCGCTTGGACATAAAGTAGTATCTGTTACACCAAGTAACGGAGCTATTGCATTAACAGTACTTGATCCAGAGAATAGTACTTCAAATACATTTAGTATTGAAATTCCTGGTACATATGAAAGTGAAAGCTTTAACTTCACTTGGAATATAGAAAACCTGAAGATACTTCCTGGCGATTATAATGTCCAACTATCTTCTAAACTAATGTCTAAATGGGTACATACAGAAGCAAATGTTACCTATTGGATTGCTATTGAAAAATCATCAACATACGGAGCATAGAATATGAGTGATCAAATTAGAGATATTGCAGCACGAGTCGGCCGAAGCACAGTTGCTGTTATCGACACTGTTGTACAACGCGGTGGATTTCGTGGCGAAGAGCTTACCACCATTGGCCAACTGCGTGATCAGTGTGTTCAAATGCAAGCACTTTGCGAACAAGCCGAACTCGACAAAGACGAAGAATAAGGGGTTTACTTTCACTCCAATATATTATATAATGCTACTATCTTGAAACGGAGTTAATATGTCAAAAGACTTTCTATGGTGCGAAAAGTATCGCCCTAAAACTATATCTGAATGCATTCTACCAGTAGACATGAAAGATACCTTTCAGAAGATGGTAGACAGTGGTAATCTACAGAATATGTTATTTACGGGTACTGCTGGACTCGGTAAAACCACAGTAGCAAAGGCATTGTGCAATGAGCTTGACCTAGATTATATCGTTATCAATGGATCTGAAGAAGGTAACATTGATACCCTACGCGGTAAGATCAGGCAGTTCGCTTCAACAGTATCTTTCTCAGGTGGCTACAAAGTAGTTATCTTAGATGAAGCTGACTATCTCAATCCTCAATCAACTCAGCCTGCACTACGTGGTTTTATCGAGCAATTTTCAGATAACTGCCGTTTCATTCTCACTTGTAACTTTAAAAACCGTATTATTGAACCACTACACTCTCGTTGTGGAATATACGAATTTAATACCACAAAAGATATTATGGCAACTTTAGCTGAATCGTTCATGGGTAGGTTAGCACAGATCTTAAAGAATGAGGAGGTCAAATATGAAACTAAAAACGCTGCAGATATCATTATTAAATATGCTCCGGACTGGCGGAGAGTACTTAACGAAGCACAACGTTCTAGCACGGGTGGGAGTCTCAGCAATGGTGCTCGGATGGTGGGTGTTGGCGATTCTTACAATGTTTTATTCACCGCATTAAAAAGCAAAGACTTTAAGTCTATGCGCCGATGGGTGGTTAATCATATGGATGTAGATACGTCTGCTATCTTTCGAGGAATATATGATCAAATGAATGATAAGATCCAGCCACAATCTATACCACAACTTGTTCTTATCCTTGCTGACTATCAGTATAAAGCAGCATTCGTCGCTGACCATGAATTAAACCTAGTAGCTTGTATGACTGAAATTATGACAGAGGTCCAAATACAATGAAATTTATAATTGGATTAATAGTTTTATGGCTACTTATTTACAATGATGCACAGCTTTTCAGAGTACTGCATTCCGCAATAGTAGGAGTATTAAGTTGAATACAGACGACTCAATCATATATGACTTTGAAACCTTGGCACAGAATCCATACGATGGAGTGGTAGTTTCATTTGCTATGATGAACTTTGATAGAAGTAGATTTGAGAATAATCCTTATACTTATCAGGAGCTAGTAGATTCTACCTCTTATATCAAGTTTGACGTAGCTGAACAAGTAAGTCATTATAACCGTAAAATTGAACAGGGTACTTTAGATTGGTGGAGCAAGCAAAATGCTACAGCGCAAGCTAAAATTGCTCCTAGTAGTGATGATGTATCTATTTCAGAATTATATAAATTCTTTATGATAAATAGAACTGAGGACCGAGGTCCATATAAGTCAAAGATATATACTCGTAGAAACACATTTGATCCGATGTTTATGACGTCAATTATGAAAGCTACAGGTAACCCAGAACCATACGCTTGGTGGGACATTCGTGATACCATTAGTTATATTGAGGGTCTAGTACATCCTCAAAATATTAGAACTGATTTTATACCAGAAGATCTAGAGGAACACTTTGTAGCGCATGACCCGTGTCATGATATTGCAATGGACGTAATGCGCATTCAAACTATTATACAAGCTATTGTAGCTATTTAGGGGGATTATATGCTAAAACTATATACCACAAACAATTGCTTCTATTGCAAGACCCTAAAGAAAAATCTAAAGAAATGGGGCTACGAGTTCGCAGAGTTTAATAATACTGCAGATCCTACTGTATCTAGGTTTATGGAGTCTTATGGTCATAAAACCTATCCACAGCTTTATTACGATGGCACTGACGTTCAACGCGGTTCTTCTACAGAATTAACACAAAAGCTATTAACCCAACGTGTCAACGAGCTTCATTGGCCTGGTAAAGACGGCGGTATAGATTAGATGAATCCTTTTGAATATGTGAATGCTATTAACACTAGCAAAAAAGATATTATGATAGATGATATAGCCGAAAAGGCATATCTTGCTTTTACTACCAATCGTTCATTATCTTACTTTCAAGATACAGTACTTGCTGCAAACGAGATGAATACCAAACACCATATCGACAATAAACTACAATTTCATTTTCTTATAAATATAGTCAGGAAGCGAAAGCGCTTCTCCAAATGGAATAAACCTGAACTGGTTTCTGACGCTGATGTGGTAAAAGAATATTATGGCTATAGTAATGAAAAAGCTAGACAAGTCCTACCACTCCTCACGCCCGACCAGATAAAGAATTTGAGAGAGAAGGTATTTAAAGGTGGTAGAAGAAATAAATAATAATGTCCAGTGGACACCACATGACATGCTAGAAGTCATATTGGATCAGCCCGATGACTTTCTAAAAGTACGTGAGACACTTACTCGTATAGGCGTAGCATCTCGCAAAGACAAGAAACTATTTCAATCTTGTCATATACTACACAAACAAGGCAGATATTTTATCGTGCATTTCAAAGAGTTGTTTCTCCTTGATGGCAAGAAATCTAATCTAGAACTGAATGATGTGCAGCGTAGAAATACTATTTCTACTTTACTAAGCGACTGGGGTTTAATTAAGCTTGCAGTTAAAGAAAGCTTAGAATGCGCGCCATTAAGACAGATTAAAATTATTCCATTTAAAGAGAAAACACAATGGGAACTATGTCCTAAGTATAACATAGGTAATAAGTAGATATATTATAACGACATACCTTTTTAGGTATAAATACCCACGGATGCGGAATGTTCCGATCCACACTTTAATCTTGCTTGTACAAAGGAGATAACCATGACAGGCTTACACACACTATTTCCCCGTTCATCTTTTGTGGGATTTGACCACTTGTTTAACGAACTAGAATTTACCGCTAAACATGCTCAAGACCATTACCCACCGCATAACATTATTAAGGCTGGTGATCAAGAATATCTGATTGAACTTGCAATTGCTGGTTTTTCAAAAGATGAAATCAATGTAGAGGTCAAAGACCGAACACTGACTGTAACGGGTGAACATAAATCTAAAGGCAGAGAGTTTATCCATCGTGGCATTTCGACAAAGAAATTTAAGCGAACCTTTAGGCTGTCCGAACACGTAAACGTAAACGGAGCAGATATTCAGGATGGCATCCTGGCAATTGAATTGCAGTATGTTATTCCAGAAGAAATGCGTCCTCGTAAAATCAATATTGGTCAAACGAGGAATCAAAATGACAACACACATTCTAGCAGTAAGCAGCTACTTAACGAGTCCAATTGAGGTAGTATTATCCTTTATTGGTTCATTCTTTGTAGGAACATTTAACTTAGTAAAAGGTCTTGGTGCAAGTTACATCAGGGCACGAAACATTAGACGAACGGTCATAGAGCTAAATAAGCTAAAAGACCATGAACTAAGCGACATCGGCATTGGTCGAGGTGATATTTACGCTGTAGCGTCAGGTCAATCAGACCACAGACGTTATGACAAAACTATTAAAGCTGAAACTAATCCTAATCTGGAAGGTTCAGTATAATGGCAACAGCAGTTATGAATTTCGCCTTTAATCCTTTGTCAAGTTTCTGGGCTAAATGTATCCATACTTTTGAGATCGTAGGATACTCAAGAGCGGCAGCAGAATTAGCTCGCCGAGGACTTTACAGAGAATCTCAGCGACTCTATGAGCACGCTGCAGAGTTAAGAGATAATAAGTAACTATTAAAGTAAGGGCATTTTATTTTTGTGCCCTTACTAATCAAAGAATAATATATAGGATATAATATATAATGAAAAAAGTTCGTGATTTACCCGGTGTGGGCGTAGAGTATGCGCTTGACTTTAATACTATGTCTAGAGAAGAGATCAAAGAGTTTGGTAAACGTATCCCCCAAGACAATGTAATTCTTGTAAGGAATCAGAATCTTTCTGATGAAAAGGTATTAGAAGTTTGCGAAACCTTTGGTCGATGTTTAAAACCTAAACAATTTTTCATGCACGATAAAGTACCTGGTTTATTTAGGGTCACCAACGAAAGAGATGAAGACGGTGAGAAGACTGGATTGTTTGCCGACAAAGAACTAGATTGGCATTCTAATGGAAACGGAAGACCAAGTGGCAAGGAAGCATGTGTAGCACTTTACTGCATTAAACCGGGAACTGATAGCATTACTAGCTTCTGTGACACCAGACGAGCTTATAACGAATTACCTGACGATATCCGTGAAATTGTAGATGATGTTGAGTGTTTGTTTAAATTTGAAAACAATACATTCTATGAATTAGAGAAAGACGATAAAGAGCTTGTAATGTTTGAACAACATCCTAGTTTTGCGGATGGCGTGAATAAAAGTTTAGTGTACACTCATCCTTGGACAGGTGAAAAGGGCCTTTATTTTACATTTCATTATATCAGAGATATGTGGCGTAAAAGCAATACGCCTGTTGATGCTAAATGGCTTAAAGACTATCTTATGAATCATGTATTTCAAGAGAAGTACATCTATCATCATGATGATTGGCAACCTGGCGATTTCGTGTTTATGGATCAGTTTCATAGTATACATAAACGTAATGCAGTAAAAGGAGAAAGATTACTTTATAGACTTTCGTTTGATTATAAAAAGGTTTTTAACTAGTAATAGGATTTAAAAATGGCTAAATGGTCACAGACATCTTGGACACCAAAGGAAACAGATATGAAAGAACAATTGATTAAGGCATGTCGTATGCATGCTGAAGGCGATCTTGAGCGGGCAAAAACAAACATTATGGTTTATATGAATCAAAGTGTTGGTATTGGCGAGCACAGCGATATTGTAGAAGCTATCCAAGAAGAACTGGATAAAATGGCTGCTGCTGAAGATCGTATTGATATGCTATCAAAACACTTTTAATGAGCAATGGTCAGTCCAAATACGAAGTTTGAATTAGACGTAAGCGACATTGAATTAATTGAAGAGGCACTTAGTTTACTACAGCACCAACGCGCAGGGACAGTTGGCTTTGAGGTTCAATCTATAGAAGATCTTAAAGCTAAGATCTGGCATCAAAAACGGTGGTACAGACCAACAGGCGTATATATTTCTGGATAAATAGTATACTAAGGTATTTTTTATATAAATAGGCTTATAAAGCCACGGAAGGACAACACCTAATGTTCCATAACATGATCGAAAAAGCGGTTCATAAGAGCCAGCATTGTCAAAGAAATTGGGATCTTACTCAGCAAATTCCTGAAAAGGATATCAAAGTGATGGAGACTGCTATTACACAGTGTCCTTCAAAGCAAAATTATGCTTACTATAAACCATACATTATTACCGATCGAGAAAAGATCGAAAAAATTTACGACCACACAAGTGGATTTGGTAGAGGTAGAACGCCTCCTATTAGTAAAAAGAATTCTCAGGTACTTGCAAACGTACTTGTCGCTTTTGTTTCTGATAGTCAAGTAATGAGAGATAAGGTAACTAGAGAATTTAATGCTGTTGAGGCTCAAGAAGCTGGTCAAGAAACAGATGAACAGAGAAAACAAAGACAACTGTCAGTTGGTATCGCTGCTGGATATTTGAACCTTTCTTCTTCACTTATGGGCTATTCAACTGGTTGTTGTACATGCTTTGATGGAGACGGTGTCAAGGAAGTATTAGGTATTGAAGATGAAGTAATGCTTCTTATGGGCGTAGGCATAAAAGACGAAGATCGTCCTCGCAGAGAAAAACATGACGAGCCAGACTTTGTGTTTCCGACATTGCCAAAAGAAATAGAAGCCGTACGAGTAGCTTAATTTATTAATACAATATATACCCATGAGCCATATTAACATGGGAGTTTTTTGTATGTCTGAAGATAAGTTAAACATAAGTGAATTCGATTATATTATGGCCGCAGTGGCTGACTATACCATGGATCGTAACCTCGATAAAGGAATGTTCTGGGATATTATTAACCACGTTAATGATGGATATGAATTTTTAACTGCAATGGAGGCTCAAAGCCATTTAATGGAAATTGTAGAGAATCATAACATAATGAGAAAATATCATTATGACAGGGTGCCAAAATAAAGGTATACATTAGCTTCTCAATGTGGTATAATAATACTTGATTATGGAGGCAATATGACTTTTTACACAAACGTATCCCGCTACGGCAACAGTATACTTTACCGTGGCTACTTAGACAATGGTGCATCTGTTCAGCACAAATACAAATTTAGCCCAACTTTATATATTAAGAATAAAGATCTGCAAACGCCTACAGATTGGGTTACTATGCAGGGTGAATCAGTAGCACCCGTGAACTTCGACAGTATGGGTGACGCGCGTGACTTTGTACAGCAGTACGAAGGCGTAGCAGGCTTTAAGTTCTGGGGTAATACTAATTATATTCACCAGTTCATTACTGATAAATTTCCTCACGAAATCAAGTTCAATCGTAGCCACATTAACGTAGCTAATCTTGATATCGAAGTCCATTCAGAAGACGGCTTTCCCACGCCAGATGAAGCTGCACATCCTATCACAGCAATTACAATAAAAACATCGCGCAGCAGTGTGTATCATGTATTTGCTATGGGTGAATGGGATTATGATAAATCACCACTGCAGCATCTAC
>Ga0181396_1000222_pt1 | contig 13131 bp, 17 predicted proteins | sample 19SPOviralmetaG_FD_130125 | JGI IMG/M metagenome (GOLD analysis project Ga0181396, IMG submission 130125) | Marine viral communities from the oligotrophic San Pedro Time Series (SPOT) site, San Pedro Channel, CA, USA - 19 SPOT_SRF_2011-01-11 | ecosystem: Environmental > Aquatic > Marine > Strait...
GGTTAAAACCAAAAGTAGAGTTAATTATGTTTTATATTATACTATAGACATAATTAGTGAATTATTTAATATTTATATACATAACGTTAAAACAATGAAGATAAAATTCACAAATAAACAGATAGTCAATATTCTTAATGAATCGTCTGAAGACCATATAATTAAGGCAATTAAGTTGTTAGGCGGTATACACATGGACAACATAGCATCTTCGGATATGGTAAAAGGTATCATGAAAGGAGATGAAGGGAATGCAATGAGACTTAAATTAGGTGTTAATTATGAAAACCCTGATAAGGCATTAAAGGTAAAAGATAGGATTAGATTTCACGAGTATTGGAACAGATTTTCAGGAACTACCGATGGTAGAGGTTTCTCGTTTGAAGGAATATTTGCAGGATTATTTGGTGGTGAAACAACCGCAAAATTAAATTATGAAGACCCATCAAACAATGAAAAGAACCCAAAAGCGGACATTATAATTAAGGGTAATCATTATTCTTTAAAAATCGTTTCAGATGGTATTAAACGTACAGAACGTTTTAAACTAGGTTCTTATAAGGGGGTATTCGATAAGTATAAGAGGGTTAAATATAAGGACAACGAAAATGATGAATCACTAAAAAACGTAATGACTTTCTTAAGGAGTGATGATTATAGTAAAGAAGATAAGTCAGAGTTTTTAAAGACTTGTTTTAAGGATACTAATATTACATTTATTTTTGCACGTTTAGTTAAAGAAGAAAGGTCTATATTCTACAGTATGTGCCCATTATTGGGTGAATATGGTTTAATCGATAGAATACTTAATCGTGGAGAATTAATGTCCGGAGGTACTAAATACCACTCAATAGGTATAAAACCCAAAGAGGGTTTAGAGGAATACCAATTAAAATTCCCGTTCGTAACCAAAGATGAGGTCGATTCATATTTACCAAATGAAGATGGTAATAAACCAATAGATAGAGTTTACTCGTTATTTACTGATGATTTAAAAGCATATCTAAGACCTGAGGTTTTACAATATTTGTATAATAATAAAGAACAGTTTGCAACAAAACTTTATTCACTCAATGAATCGGTAGTGGACTTACTAACTAAATTTTATGAGTTAGATATCGAACCATCCAAATACGATGACCTTCTTGTTGGATTAACAGATGAAGATGTTACCAAAGATTTTTTACGTAATTTAGATAGAAAATCACTTAAATCTGGTAACGTAGAAGATAATGTCATAAAATATATCGAAAAATATAAAAAATCACTTACCGATAGAGTTTCTCCTGAACCTGAACACGAAGATAGTTATTTCGTTGATGATGATGAGGAACAAGAAAAATCTAAAATCGGTAGAAAATCATTTATAAAAGAACTAAGACCTTTACAGGTAGAACTATTGAAATTACAGGAACACGTTAAGAAAACAGGTAAATCTGTTGTTATTGTATTTGAAGGTAGGGATTCGGCAGGTAAAGGGTCAACAATTAAAAAATTTATAGAATACCTACAACCACAATACTATAAGGTAGTTGCTTTAGGAATACCAACCCCCGAAGAAAAAAAGAATTGGTTTGATAGATACGAAAGAGAAATCGAATCAGGTAAAATCATATTCTTTGACAGAAGTTGGTATAATAGAGGTATTGTGGAACCAGTTATGGGATATTCAACAATGGAAGAATATTCTGACTTTATGGAGAATGTGGGTAGTTTTGAAAGTTCACTTTTATCCAAAGGATACGATGTCTTTAAGTTTTGGTTATCTATAACACAAGACACACAAAGGAAACGTTTTGATATGAGAAAGAACTCACCACTTAAGTATTGGAAATTCTCACCTAACGATGAGGCTTCTATTGATAAGTGGGACGACTATACTGAATACAAAGAAAAGGCATTGAAACAAACTGCCGAGGTAATTCCATGGTCAGTTGTAGACACAAACGATAAAAGAGCGGGAGCACTTAACTCAATTAGAACAGTTCTAAATAAAGTAGATTACGAAGGTAAAGACGATAAAAATTTAGGTATGATTTACCCTGAAGTAGTAACCACTGTTGATGAGATTAAAGATTTAAATGAAGATAACTCATTTATGAGGAGAAGAGTGGATAAGGTTGTGTTTAGAAAAATAGTTAACCCTAAAGTGACTATTACTGTGGAGAAACACCCTAACGGTCAGATTGTGGACATTATAAACAAATATAACATTAGATTCCCATTCGTTGTCGGACAAGTTCTAAATGCTGGTCATAAGACATGGGCAAGTGTTAATGGATATGAGACATCAATTGATGGATTTAACTTTAAAGGCGGTCCTGAAAAGAAGAAATTCGGCATACCTGTTAGTATGTTACCACCAGAGTTGAAAAATCTTTAATTAGATGAAAACACCAATTATAAAGTATAACGATAAAATATTAGATAGATTAAGTTGGTTTATGAAAATAGGTGGTATCACATTATGGCCATTTATTATACTTAGAGAACGATATAATGTCCCAAACGCTGATTACGGTAAACGAATTGTTAATCACGAATCTATCCATATTAAACAACAGGAAGAACTTTTAGTGATACCTTTTTATGTGATATACGTCACAGAGTGGTTCATAAAACTTTTCTTCTATGGTAAGGACGCATATTATAATATTTCATTTGAGCGTGAAGCTTATAGTAATGAATACGACTACAAATATCTAAATAATAGGAAAAAATATAATTGGATTTATAGATTATTTAAATAAAAAGACTATTTATAGTGATAAAACAATATTAAAATGAAAAATATAAACGAAAATATTAACAGGTTAAGACAAATTATGTCTTATGATAGAAGTAGAGGGTTATTAGTTAACGAATCTCAATACTCAATCGAAGATAGTATAGAATTAGAAGAGCAAGAAGAGACCGTTAGTGGTGTTGAAGCAATTGCTAATAAAATATACAAAGCATCTAAAGGTATGGGAACCGATGAAACTTCATTTATTTCTGCGGTTAAAGATATCAAATCTAAAGAAGAATTTAACCAAGTTGATGAATTATTAAAAGCAACAGACTTTGGTGACGAAACACAAGGTTTTGAATACTTCGTATCTGATGAGTTGGGTAACGGTTCTACAGAGGAAACTGAAGTTTTATCACACCTTAAGACTATAGGTGTTGAACTTTCAGGTTATACTGAAGAAGAAGACGCTTCAGACCCGTTTGATATTGAAAAAATTAAATCAGGAGAACAGTTCTTAAAGAAAGGTCAAGGTAACGAAACTTCAGATACTGTTGTTAACGTTCAGGAACTTTTGATGGATAAGATGAAGGGTTTAGGTGTAAGTATAGATTTTGAACAATCAGATTTAGGTAATTACGGACCTAAAACCGCAGCATTAGTAACGGCATTTCAATCGATGAACAACTTAAAACCTGATGGTATTGTTGGAGCTAAAACCATAACGGCTTTAATGAGTTAAACAAATTTAACAAACATACATAAAAAAAGAGGACCTAAGTCCTCTTTTTTATTTTTAAGTATTTTCTGTACTGAAGAAAAAGGTTTGAAATAACCTACCACTCTCATTATCATGACCAAAGTAATCTAATGAAGCATGAAAAATATCTCCTCTGTATAAAACTAACCTATTATATACGTTACCAACGGTATCAACTAATTCCCATTTAGTATAATCTTGGTAATCGTTTTCCATTAACGATAAGGGTTCTTCATTGAATGAGGCTCTTTCACCATTAACATCTCTAGGTACTCTATACACACCGGTCTCTTTATGTCTAAACAATCCTGTACCTCCCGTATGTGGTGCGTTTGGTGATAAGTAACATACACCAGCCCAACCTGTGGTACTATCAGAGTGTATCCAAGTCCTGTCAGCCGATGTGGTTATTTGAAACGCTCCCGTATACATATCCTGACCATCGTTAGCCCCCCAGTATGTTATCTTACCATCGTGTGGTTCAATAATACTATTAATGTAATGTTTTAACTCATCATTTAGAAACGATTCTGTTCTATTACCAGGGTAATTACCTCTAACACCAAACTCTTGGCTAAGAGCAAATTCCCTAACTTCATCAGGGTCTTGATAAAAATTATCAATAATTATAACGTTAACTTCCATTTATTCTTCTGTGTAAGTATTTATATTTATAGTATAAAGATATTAAATAAATGAAAAACAATAAAGAGACGACAACAAAGTTTTTAGATTTATTAATGTACAAAGTTTATACTAACGGTAATATAATCACTGACGAAGAAGATGAAAGGTTAAGAAGAAGTTTTAAACTTCAGATTCATTGGAATAAAAATAGAAATGATTTACCTAAGAGAATTAAAGAAATGTTATGAGTAAATATAAATCTGAAAAATTAGAAGACTTAATTAAATCCACTAACGATGATACTATAAAGTCAGTGTTATTTAATCTAAAATTAGTCCCTACATTCTCTTTAATGATTGAGGCGACGTATCAACCAATACACCAATTTTTAGTTGGGGAGTATCCGACTTTAACTTCTGATGATATCACTTCTATCGCATTGGCAGCTACATGTTCATTTATTTTTAAATCCTATGATAGAATAAAACAAGGTAAAGAACTTAAGTCATATTTAGAATCTAGAGATTTAGAGGTTAAAGTTGAGGAGACAAAAACACAACTAACAAAATTACTTAAGATTGGTTCTGACATATTAAAAGATATGGGTTATAGTGTCGGAACAATGTCAGGAATATTAGGATTTGCTTTTATCTTACAACCACTTATGATGGGGATATCAGAGCTTATGGGTCGTAATTCAGAGTTCAGTATTGATAATATGTTTAACTATGTAATTTTAGGAGTAGCATTTAAGGGGTCTTTATTTTTAGAACAGTTTATAACTAAGTTAACTAAAGAGTTCGAAAAAGAACCTAAAATCGGACCTAAGGATAAATGGCCTAAAGAATTTAAATACGGAGAAAAAGAATACGGATTAATTAAACAATCTAAAGACAGAGCCACTTACGAATATAAAAAAGGTAAAGGGGATAGACTTACGTTTGGTTCTGAAAAAGAAATGACCGACTATATTGAAGACTATACGGCACCTAAAGGTGGTACTCAATCCACACAATTAGGTGATACGTATTTGTCAGAAACTCAACTGAAAAGTATAATGGATAGTATTATTCTAAAATAACAACATCAGGTAATCCTACTTCAGTCATTCTATGAACTAAATAGTCTCTTAGAAAGTCATCATCAAAATAATCATCCATCCAATTACCAAATGGTATCATCACATATCTTTGTGTTACTGTCTCACTCGCATAGTCCCATTCATCAGTAAAATCAATCAGCAAGTCTGTATCGATACAATACGATTCAATTTCGTCTAATGGTATGGTATAATATCTGGAGTGCTCATCCGTAAATTTAATGTCGTGATAGTCAATATCTAACATAAAATCCACATGAATATCATCTTCATGCTCAAACCAATCATTAATAATTCGGATTTTTGGTACTTTCATTATATTTAATGTAGAAGTTTATTTTTAAAAAGTATACCTAACTATGAAATTAAAAGAAATATACCAATTCCAATACGACCAACTAGTTGAAACATTGGAAGTTGAGTTTACATTATATAACGATTCAGATAATTCATATCGGTTAATTAACCTTAACTTAATTGAGATAATACCACTATTAAGTAACCCAACAATATTAGAGGAATTTGATATTGATGAGTTAATGGAAGACATCACAATAGTTGAAGAGATAATTGAAAATTATTTAGACATTTATTCTGACGAAGTACCAAAAGAAGAGTTTTTATAGTATTTATTATTATGAAGTTAATTAACATATTAAAAGAATCGATTCAATACAAAGTTCAATTTGAAAGTTCAGATAAGAAAATGGTGGAGGAGTTTGTCACGTTTATTAAGAAAGAACTATCAATTAAAGAAGATATTGACGTTATCTTACAAAACGATAAGAACGGAATTAAAACTACCGCAGTCTACAATTATGGTGGTGGTGAAAATTCAACAATCAAAGTATATTGTAGAGATAGACAGTTAATTGATGTATTACGTTCTATCGCTCATGAGATGACACACCACATGCAATTTGAAACAGGTAAGTTAGATGAGAAACCAGCAGATGTTGGTGGACCTATCGAAGATGAAGCAAACGCTAAAGCTGGTGAGTTAATTAAAAAATTCGCTCAAATGGGTAACGATATCTATCCTAAGTCTGAAGACGAAACTGTTTAAGGTCCGATACGTTCTAAGTGCATTGTAAATTTCGTAAATGTTTTTTCAGGAGAACCATCTTCCCACTGACCTGAGCTCGATAGTATTAGATAATCAATCCCATCCGCAACAATAGTGAAAACTCTTTTAGTGTTGAAATAATCTATTTCAATTCTTCTATACTCTCCCGTCGCTAAATCTTGATACGTGTAGTAATTAAAATCATATTCCCATTCATCGCCCAAATTAGAAAGATAGTATCCTCCATATATCTTAGCATATGTGAAGTGAATTCTCTCACCAATATCTAAAACATCTAATGGCTCTATCGGGTCTTTCATTGAAAAGGTTCCTGCAACAATCATAGTATCGATGACTTGACCTGTGATTAAGTTTTGTCCTGTTGCTGATATAAATTCTACTTTATACGTTCCACTTAGTGTTGGTGTAGCGGGTAAATCAAATTCAGCCTCACAACTAAACAATGATAATACTAATACACTACAAGCTAAAATTCGATAAATCGATGTCTTTAAATCCTTCATTTCTTTTTAAGTTTATTCCTGTTGCACGTTCTCCTGGTTTGTTTGGGTCCATATCGTTAATGACATATCTCCCTCCCCTTCCGATACCCATAAGTAACGTGTTATATGGTATATCGTGTTTTGTTAATTCTTTTTGAGTTTGGTATCTTAAATACTCAGGTCTTGCCGTTGTTAATATAATGTGCTCACCATTATTATACCACTCTTTTAATTTATCTATTACATCTACAATTGGTGTAGGTTCTGATGTTGTGTAAGTTTCAAACTTACGATAATGAAATATAGTTCCGTCTATATCACAAAATATTGTTTTGTTTTTTATCATTAAATATCATTTGTTACTTTATCCAAGTCCTGTTGAAGTTTTTGGATTTTCAGTTTATTGTCTTTATTAGACATTTTTAACTCAATAATCAAAGTTCTTAATCTTTTAATGAAATAATCTTTATATTCCCCGTCATCAACCATACCTTGGTGTGGTATTTGATTCATTTCCTCTTCCGTTAAGTTGTTTAGATAAAATTCTTTTATTTTACTCATGCTTAGTTAATTTTTGATAATACAAATATAACATTTATTTTTACACTAACAAAGGTTAAATGATATTTATTATAGGTTAAACCACATACATGAAGAAACTACTAATTATACTACTGATATCAACCTTATCCACATGCACCCCAAGACATAAAGGGACTAATGTAGATAAAGAGTTATACACTGTCTATACAGAATTTTTAGACGATTGCAAAAATCATGGAATAGATATGAGTAGTTATCCTAAATTAAGTAATTTGAAATTGAAGTCTATGACAGAAGAAACTGTTGGTATATGTATTACCGATGAGAATTTAATATACAAGTATCGTAACGTATATTTAAACAATGAGATTACCGATAAGTTTCTACTTAAGTTCATTGCATATCATGAAATGGGTCATTGTATCTTCGAATTAGAACACGATTCAGTATCAGAAGGGTATACAATAATGACCCCAAATATTAACCTACTACTAAAAGACGAATACGAAAAGAATTGGGATACCATGAGGTTTGAGTATTTCCAAAAAGTACGTAACAGTCAATAATACACACTTATATTTACATTCTAAGGTATTATATTACCTTTTTTCTATAATACAAATATTTATATAGATGAAGGTATTAGTAACCAAAGAACAATATAGTAAATTAAACCTAAACCCACAATCGGATATTGGAGAGCAAGATGACGTTGAAGGTGGAGAAGGGACTACATCATACCCTAAATGGGAGACGGGAATACAAAGAGGACCCGCTAACAATATTGATGTAACAAAATGGTCTGATATCGTACAATTAACGAGAGGTAAGGCAAATCCAATACCATAATATTATGAATGAACAAAATAATATTGTCAACGACAATTATTTGGTAAGTTTAAAAACTTTATTAGAAGAAAATCAGAGACAACGTGACTTATTAACGTTTGATTACAAACAAAATAAAGGTGACATTACAAAGGATGTTACTATAACCGAACAAACATGGTTAAATTGGACTCAGGGCATATTAGATGTCGCAGGGTTTGTACCTGGATATGGTGATGCTTTGGATGTTGTTAACGCAATTATTTCGTTTGCAAGAGCAGGTGTTCAGGGAAAATGGATGCCACACGGTTTGAATGGTGTACTTAGTCTTGTCGCAGTAATACCTGTTGCCGGGTCTGCTATTGCAGTACCACTTAAATTAGTATTTAAATACATACCAACCGCGGCGGCAGTAAAAGTACTTGAGACTATGGTGACTGATGGTAAAAAGGCTGCTGATATTTTGAATGACGCAATGAATAAAGTACCTAAAGCTAAAGTGGCGTTTAGTAAACTTACATCGGTTTTAAATAAAAATATGGGTAACATTTTAAAAGGTACTAAAATATTAAAGTCTGTGTTAAAAAAAATAGCAATAGTTCCTTTAACTAAATTAGATGATAAATTCGCTAAATACGCAGTCCGTTTAGTTGAGAACTTAGAGAAATTTTTAGTTAGAACTGCCAAAAAGTCCTCATCAAAAGCAACTAGCAATACCGCCAGTAAACTACTAAAATATACGGGTAAAATACCGACAAGTCTTTTAAGTAAAAATGGTCGTCTATCCGCCTCAAGTTATGGTATTAAACAAAGCACTAAAATTGGTAAGGCAACAGTTAACACACAAGCAAAAGTTTTTTACGCATCTCAAGATATGTTTAGAGATTATTTGATTAAATCAGGTAGTAAAACATTGAAAGGTGGTACACAAAACGCAATTAACAAACAAGTATTAAAAAACATTAACGGTCCTGCAATGAAGAGAGGTGAAGATATTACGACATACTTAAATAGAAATAAGGGACTTAAAAGTAAGTACTATAGAGAGTTTACTAATCTAACAATACTTAATAACCCTAAAATGTTTAATGATTACTTAAAAAGTGGTGACGCAAAAAGACGTTTTGAGGTTTTTATTAAGACTCTTTCTCCTTCAGTAGTTAAAGATGTAAGAGGTTATTTTAAAAGAATGTCAATTTTAGGTTATAAAATGGGAACGTCTGTATATAAAGGAGCTTCAAGACCTAGTGGGGAAGAAACAAGGCAAGAAAATATAAGAAATAGAGAAAAAGATATATATAAGAAACAAAGTTCTGATAAAAACAAAAAAGGTTCACATTACGGACAAAAAAGAGAAATGTAGATATGAAAGAATTAAACAGAATTAAAAGTCTTATCAACAAAGTAGAAACTAAAAACTTTGTCATCAAAGAACAGGAAGACCCAGGGTTAGTTGGTGGTTTATGGGATATCGCTACTGGTGCCGTAAGTGGTTTATATGACGGAGCTAAGGATGTTGTAAATAAATCAATACCATATTTAGTCGATAAAACTAAAGGGGTTAAGTTATTACAACTAAAACCTTTTTCTGGTAAATTAGACACCGTAATCAATTCAGCGTCTAAATTATTTGTTAATCAACTTAGTAGTAGAATCGATAGTAATACCGAATTATATAACTCTTTAGTTATTTTACAGAATTTAGTTTCAGGTGCGGAGTCAAATAGTATTGTAGATAAGAAAGGTTTAGATTTTAAAGTTTGGGAAGTATTAGAAGCCTTTACAGTTGGGGTATATTTCGCGTCAAGAAACCAAGAATTTACCTATGAAAAGTTTTGGGATAAAATAGAAAGCGACAAAATTGATGACTATTCTGATAGTGTTATCGATTACGTTGAAGGAGCAATAATGGAATTAAGTATTGGAGGTACTGCTCAAAATATTAAGGAATGGTATCCTAACTTTTTTGATTCAGGACAATCAATGTCTGCGTTTTGGAACACAGACAGGTTAGACGGTGACTGGGATACTTCTGAAATACCATTACTAATAAACTCAATCGACATGTCAAAATATGAAGGTAAAATACAAAGTGAGTTTGAAACTAAACTTTCAGGTGATATCTCATGTTATACGACAGGTGGATTGAAATTCGCTAAAATAGGTGGTTCTGAAGTCGATAACGCAGCTATTAGGACAGAAAAAAATTGGATAACAATATTCTATTATAATAAATCAGGAGTATTAACTGCCAACATATACTATAAAAAAGTTAATTCACAACCAGTTGCTATAACAACAGACATTGATTGTGGTAGTCGTGGGACTGTTGTACGTAACGTACAGGGTCTTAATGAGACATTGAGTTATTCATTAAGTAAAAACCTTTTAAACGAACAAGAAGACGTTGAGGATGTGATGATAGGAGATATCAGAGTAGGTGTGAATAGAAAGGCTTATAACCATATGTTATCTCTTTATAGAAAAGCCAATAATATTGAAGCACCTTCTGACGACACTAAGTCATCTCCTGAAGATTCTAAATCTTCACCAGAAGATACAACTACAGATAAAGAGGTTTCTAGTAAATCAGATTCAGGAGTAGAAACACCACCGGTAGTAGACCCTGAAAAAACTAATATTGAAAAACTGATTGATATATTAGTAGAGAAAGGTGGTAACCCAAGAGAACATTATGAAAAAGACAGTACTCGAGCAAGTATTGGGTCTGTGGCATTAGGTTCGGAGGTATCCTCTGAAGAATATCTTAAAGATGAAGAAACTGTTTACGCACAGAAAGTCATCGAAAAATTAAATAATGGGTCATTCGTTATAAAGAAGTATGACGAGGATGAAAAAGATGAAAAGGAAGAAGAAAGAATCATTGATGCAACCAGTAAGATTTCAAACCCGACACCATTAGAACTTAAAAAGATAGAAGAAATTGGAGACGACGCAGTCGCTAAAACAAATAATAAATTAAGTTTCGATAAAAATCGTATAAAAAATGTTAGAGTAACATCAAACGAATCTAAAGTTATTTATATCGCCACTGAAGATATTACCGATATTTTAAGTAATATTGAAGGTGAATTAGAACAAGTATTTGGAGGTGATTGGATGTTAGATAAATCTAGAAATAGACTATTCTCATCAAATAAAATATACATATTTACAAAAAAAGAACAATAAAATGGAATTAAAAGAATCAATACATAAAAGTTTAGTTAAACTTTATGACAGTAAAACAAGTACCGTAGAAGAAAGGTATAAAAAAATGTTTGGTGATGTTGTAATCACAGAACAACACATAGAACCGTTAGGTTATTTTATGTTACGTGAATCGTTTAATAACGATAATAATCTTAATGAAGGTCTATTTGATTTCTTTGGTGGTTTATTTAAAAACTTTGGTGGAAACGTTGAAGAACAACTTAAAGAATGGGTTATCGGTAAGGCAATGGACTGGTTTGTAAAACCATTCTTAGGAAAGATTGGTGGTGAAGATGGTGCTATGTATGAAAACATCAAGAAGTATGTTCAGGTAACTTTCGCAGACATGCCATTTACACAAATAGTTTCAACTATAACCAATTGTTCTAAAATGACTAAATTACTTATTTTAGGTATGTTTGAATTTATGTTAGATAAGATGTTAACAAACTTATCATTTGATAGTGTTATTATGGATAACATAAGACAACAATTAGATAAGTCATTTATTGAGGATAGTTCGTTAATCAACAAACTTACCGATATGGTAGACGATGTGGTATGTTCTAAAACATCAAACTTAAAGGATAAGTTATCAGATATGGATTTAGACTTTTCATTCGCATAGTAAGAAGTGAAAAATATTAATATAAAAAAAGAGAACTAATTTAGTTCTCTTTTTTATTTGTCCAAAAGTCAATTACTTTATCTAAATCGTATGTTTCTGTTGATTGGTCGTAAGCACACATATGACATAAGTGTGGGTCTTTATCTTCAGGTCTTATTTCCCAAGAATGTCCACAGTTATCACAATGTACGTCTGGTGATTCATTTCCAAAAAAGAAGTGTTCATTCACTCTCTTAGCGGGTCTAAAACGATTAGGATTCGCCTTAACCGCTGACTGTGGAAACCTATTACCATTTCCGTGTCTTCTAGCCTTAGACAACGTCCTAGCGATTTCATCCACATCCGTCTTCATTCTACCTTTTTTGGTACCATAGTGTCTCATCCACATTGTCAACACTTTAGACGATAATGATTTAACTTGTCTGTTTATATCACCATTCTCATCACTACCAATAGTTACTGAGATTATTTTGTCCCTAATGTCGTCAGCATTTGAAAGGACTCTATCAAAAGCCTCCTTATGTTCTGAAAAATCTCCATCATCATCTAAATCATCACTAAGATGTGGGGCTTTAATATATGCGTATTTTTCTATAAACTCAGAACCTGACCATAATAAGTCAGAAGCTTGAAACATATTAACCACACCACTCTCTCTTACATCATCTAAGAACTCAAAAAAGTCCGACGAATAATCTTTTATGGTTTGTAAGTTTTTGTTATCATTTTTAATAACCTCATATTGTTTAATCAACGCCTTAACTTTATCACCTTCTAAAATAGAATCTTTAGTGATAAGTCTTAATTGTTCTTCTGTTATTTTTATGTTTTTAATCTTACTCATATTAATAAATACTATTTACATATAGAATCGGCAGCAGATATCGCCCATAATTCTTGAGGTTTAACTCTTGGAGTAAACCCCATAGACTCAACATAACCAACTGCCGCTCTTAATACTTGACTTGACCGATACTTCGGGTCAGGGTTTAAATCTAAATCTACATATTTAATTGGAATACCAAATTCGTGATTTAACTTACTCGCTAGTATGATACTTCGGTCCACTTCACCCCATAATTTACTAAAGTTGTTTAGTATTTTTGGTACGGATTCTTTACAATATAAGACATGAC
>Ga0181396_1000223_pt1 | contig 13104 bp, 10 predicted proteins | sample 19SPOviralmetaG_FD_130125 | JGI IMG/M metagenome (GOLD analysis project Ga0181396, IMG submission 130125) | Marine viral communities from the oligotrophic San Pedro Time Series (SPOT) site, San Pedro Channel, CA, USA - 19 SPOT_SRF_2011-01-11 | ecosystem: Environmental > Aquatic > Marine > Strait...
ACAAGTCCAGTATAACTAAAGGAGAAGAGGTAGCTGGCTCACATGCCCAGCCTCCCTCCTCCTCAAAGTATGTGGGATTGGTTACCCTAAGTAACCACTTATAATTATCGGAGGAGGATAATGGAAGACCATAGAGAAGCTTGTCCAAAATGCAGAGAAGCAGGTGGTGATACTAAAGGTGATAACCTAGTAGTATACCAAGATGGAGCAGCACATTGCTACGCCTGTTCACACCATGTATTTCCAGACAACAACCAAAGCACACCCAGCTACAAACCAAGGTTCAAGAAGAACGCAGAAGCAGTAAGCGAAGGTGTACACGCAGCCATAACCGACAGGAAGATATCCAAAGAAATAGCTACCAAGTACAAAGTCAAGGTAGAGTACGGAACTAACGGTCAGGTAATCAAACACCACTACCCATTCACAGATAAGTCATGTAGGATTGCAGCTTGGAAGACAAGAGATGTAGCTACTAAAGGCTTTCATATAACAGGCAGCTTTAAAGATGTAGGTTTGTTTGGTGAATGCTTATGGGATGCAGGAGGTAAGTACCTAACTATTACAGAAGGCGAGATAGATTGTATGTCACTAGCCGAAGTGTTCAATGGCAAGTGGGCGACAGTTAGTTTACGCAATGGTGCGCAAAGTGTAGTCAAGTCACTCAAAGATTCATTCGAGTTTGTTGATTCCTTTGAGAAGATAGTACTTGCTTTCGATGCAGATGAAGCAGGTAAAGAAGCTATTGATAAAGCACTAGAGATATTCAGTCCAGATAAGATAAAGATAATGTCTTATCCAGATGGTTACAAAGATGTAAGTGATATGCTACAAGCAGGATTAGTTAAAGACTTAGAGAACTGTTGGTGGCGAGCCAAGACTTATATGCCTAGTGATATAGTAGGCGCAACAGAAATAAAAGATAGCTGGATAAGTAGACCAAGTGTACAGTCAGTACCTTATCCTTGGGTATGTCTTAATCAAAAGACCAAAGGCTTTAGACTAGGTGAGTTAGTTACAATCACATCAGGTACAGGTATGGGTAAGTCATCTGTTATCAGAGAGTTAGAACATCACCTACTTACTACTACACAAGACAAGGTAGGTATCATACATCTAGAAGAAACTACCGAGCGTACTATCGATGGCTTAGTAGGTATTGAATTGTCTACACCCTATCACCTAGATGAAGTCAGACAGAACTTTCCAGAGCATGAAGCTACCGCAGCATTTGATAAGCTATTCAAACGAGAAGATGGTGAAGAAGCTTTGTCATTGTATGAAGGCAAGGAGCTGTCAGTAGAAAAGATAGTCAGTCGTATCAGGCTTATGGCTAAAGCACAGAACATCAAGTGGATAATCCTGGACCATCTAAACCTAGTCATGTCAGGTGACACCAAGATAGATGAGCGTAGAAGTATAGACCAGCTAATGACACAGCTCCGTGAGGTAGTAGTAGAAACCAACATAGGTTTGTTTGTTATCTCTCATCTAAGTAGACAGCAAGGTGTTACCCATGAAGAAGGTGGTGAGATATCCCTTACACACTTGCGTGGTAGCCAAGGTATCGCACAACTATCTAATATAGTCATAGCACTAGAGCGTAACCAACAACACGAGGATGACTGGATGCGTAATGTAACTAAGCTGCGTGTACTTAAGAACAGATACACAGGTGAGACAGGAGAAACTGGACACCTACATTATGACAACGAAACAGGTAGGATAACTGAAGTAGTTGTAGACTTAGAGGAGTTACTATCATGAGGAAATCACAGGCAATTACACAGAGAAGGAGAGGAGCCAAGCGTAAACTATACCTGTCCCCTAGACAAGAAAGAAGAAAAGCAGAAAGAGCTGCCAATAAAAAGAAATGAAAGTAGCATTTGACATAGAAGCTAATGGCTTAGACCCTACGCTTATACATTGTATTGCTGCTAAGGTAATTGGACAAGATGTGTCTGAGTTCTGGACACCTGATAGAGTTAAGTATTTCCCTGCTTGGTTAGTAGAGATTAATGCTGAGGTATTAATAGGTCATAACATTATAGGCTATGACTTACCTGTTCTAGATAAACTCCTAGGCTTTGAATGGTGGGGTGATGTAGAAGATACCTTAGTGATGAGTCGTCTGGACAACCCAAGTAGGGAAGGAGGGCATTCCTTGGCTGCGTGGGGTACTAGATTAAACTTTCCTAAAGGTGATTACAATGACTGGTCTACCTATACAGATGAGATGGGTGAGTACTGTAAGCAGGATGTTAATGTCCTTGTTAAATTACACAGGCTACTCACAAGCAAGCAGATGTCTAAGCCAGCACTAGAGATGGAACATAAAGTAGCACAGATAACTCATAAGCAAACACAGAATGGTTGGAAGTTTGACTTACGCAAAGCTACTCATCTTCTAGCTTCTATTAAAGAAGAGATGTTCATAGCAGAAGATGAAGTACGCAAGGTATTTAAACCACTACCTGTATGGGTAGAGCTTAATCATCCCGGTGATAAGTGTATGAATAAAGATGGTACTCCTTCTAAGAGATACATGAATCAACTAGCTAAAGGCGCACATTGGAAAGACGATACACATACTGAATGGGGACATGATATATACCCAGAGTTTAACTTAGGCAGCAGACAACAGATAGCTAGATACCTACAGCACTTTGGCTGGACACCTAAAGAGTTTACAGAACTAGGTACAGTTATAGTATCAGAGACTGTACTAGAAAACATAGAGATACCTGAAGGTAAACTTATAGCTAAGTACTTAATGTTACAGAAGCGACTAGGATTAGTCAGCGCATGGATAGATGCAGTAGATGACACAGGTAGAATACACGGTAAGGTAAATACCTGTGGTGCTGTGACAGGTAGAATGACACACTCAAGTCCTAACCTAGCACAAGTACCTGCTAGTTACTCACCTTATGGTGAAGACTGTAGAGAATTGTTTACAGTATCAGAAGGCTACAAGCTAGTAGGTATGGATGCGTCAGGCTTAGAACTCAGGATGCTTGCGCACTACATGGACGATGAAGACTACACCAACGAGGTGATTAATGGAGACATACACACAACAAATCAAAGAGCTGCAAATCTTGACACTAGAGATAAAGCAAAGACATTCATCTATGCGTTCTTATACGGAGCAGGTGATAGCAAAATCGGGAGCGTTGTCGGAGGAACAGCTAAGGATGGTAAACGACTTAAGGCGGACTTCCTTAAAAATACACCAGCTCTTAAGAAACTACGAACTAGAATTACTGCGTCTGCTAATAGTGGGTCGCTTATAGGTTTGGATGGTCGGGTATTACATGTGCGAAGCTTACACGCAGCATTGAATACCCTCCTCCAATCAGCAGGTGCTATCGTTATGAAGCGCGCTGTTGTATTACTTGACCATTTTAGTCAGGTATACAAGATAGATTACAAGATAGTAGGGCAGATACATGACGAGATACAAGTAGAAGTAGCAGAGAAACAAGCAGCTTTCTTCGGTGACTTGGCAGTTAATTGTGTACGCAGAGCAGGTAAAGACTTTAAACTAAACTGTCCTTTGGATGGTGATTACAAGATTGGAACAACATGGAGGGAAACACACTGATGAATAATATTAATCCTAGGTACTACAACAAGGGTAAAATACAAGTTACTGATTTCATCGAAGACCAGAAGCTTAGTTTTATAGAAGGCAACATTATTAAATATACATGTAGGTATAAAGATAAGTCAGGGATACAAGATTTGAGGAAGGCTCGTTGGTATATAGATAAACTAATAGAGCTACAAATGGATATGCCACTCTTGGAGGAGAACCAATGAAGAATATAAACACACTAGTAGAAGATGTGTATGGAGTACTGTCTTCTAGTAAAGCAGATAGTAATGTAGATGTAGATAAAGTAATAGAAGACTTCGGAGAATCTATGAAGTCACTGCTTAGAGATAATGTACTCAAGGTAAGAGAAGACAAGCGTACCTTACGGATGTCTAACATAGGCAGGAAGGAGAGATTCCTGTGGTATGTACACAAAGGTATGCCTCAAGAACAAATGAAGCCTAGTACCCTTATGAAGTTTCTATACGGACATGCTACAGAAGAGTTAGTACTGGCTCTTGTTAAACTAGCTGGACATGAAGTTACACACCAACAAGCAGAAGCAGAAGTTTCTGGAATAAAAGGTAGCATGGACTGTGTTATTGATGGTAAACTAATTGATGTTAAAACAGCAGCACCCTTCGGCTTTAAGAAATTCAAAGAAGGAGGCTTACGATGGGATGACCCGTTTGGTTACATAGACCAACTGCGTGGTTATGCTGCTTCTCTCGGTGTACAAGATGGAGGTTGGTTAGTAATAGATAAAACCAACGGTCACTTGTGTACCCACTTTGAAAACTTTGAGCATGATGAACCTATTGAAGTACAGATAGAACATCTCAAAGAAGTAGTGGAGAGAGAGGAAAGACCAGAGCAATGCTATGAGTTAGTACCTGATGGTAAGTCAGGCAACACAAAGCTTGCTATGGAGTGCAGCTACTGTGTGTTTAAACAACATTGTTTTCCAGACATGAAGGTGTTCGCTTACTCAACTGGACCTAGGTTCTTAGTCGATGTAGTTAATTACCCGAAGGTAGCTGAAGTTTATAATTACTTTGACAAGGAGTAGATATGAAAGAAATGATAGAGCAAGTACTGGCTAACAAATCACTTACAGTATTTTTAGGTATAGTAATCGTAGCCTTAGTGCTTGGTTGGGTAGGTTAGTAAGATAAGACTGGGGGTTTCGTCTGTATGAGAACCCCTTTTTTTAGGAGGAGGTATGGTTTACAAAGCTGTAATAAAGCTGCCTACCTATAGTAAGGGCAGAGGAAAGAAGAAGCGTACTAATCTGTTTAGTATGAACATCTATAGAAACATGCACTACCTTAGTCTGAACAAGGTAAAGCAAGATTATCACAAAGAAGTAGAAGAGTGGGTAAAGGTTCTACCTAAGTTTAAGAACCTCACACCTAAGTACATTCTATTCTTTAAAGGAAAGAGAAAGAAAGACATAGATAACTATACATTTCCTGTACACAAGTTCCTAATGGACGCGCTGGTAGAGCATGAAGTGATAGCCGATGATAGTTATGACTATGTTAGAGGATTCACCACGAGTTTTGGTGATGATGATATGGAAGATAGCTATGTAGTTATCGAATTAAATGGAGATGAGTTATGACACAAGCAGGTAGGCAAGAGATTATAAGAAGATTAGCAGAAGATTACGCAGAGAGAGCGAAAGTATTAAGTTTAAAGTTTGAAGATGCCTACAATATATATGCTAAAAGATGTGAACTACGAGATGATGATAACCTGCTTCATCAATTCACATGTGCTAACTTAGGGAGATTACCTACCACTACTACAGCAGGTAGGTCAGATGAATATATAATTACTACTGGTCCAGATGATTGTGAAGATGGAGTGTGCAAACTATGAAGGACAAGGAAGAAGAAAGACATCCACCTCGCCCACCAATGTCACCGTTTACTACGCACCCCATTTAGCTAATTGTTGTCTAGCTTGTGCTGGACTTTGTTTACCAAATGAAGCAGTAGTTGGACCTGAAGACCTAGTTCCTATTGGTCTACCCCATATACCTATAGCTTCTCTAACCCCAGAAGCTGTATTCCAATGTTCATCTTCAAAATCAGCACTAAAATAATTACCATTTTCAGCTTGCTTCCATCCCGGTTTTAAATTAACAACAGCACCTTTATCTAAAGTTCTATCATCTAAAGCTTTTTCAGCAGGGGGCATATCTTTATAAAAAGACTCTGTAGTTACTTCAGCAGAAGGTGAAGTCTCTATAGGCACTACACCACCTGTTCCTTTTGTACTATCTAATTGTACAGATGATGTTTTTAAACTACCATCAGAAGCTCTGTCACCACCTAGCATTCTATTAGCTACATAAACACTAGGTGCGGTAACAGCAGCAGCACCTGTAGCAGCTTTTACTTTAGCTACATCTTCAGCGTCTATTCTTTTAAATCCTTTACCTTCAGGTTTATTACCTCTAGCTATAACTGTTTCAACTTTCTTAGAGTTTCCTGCTTTTGCAGCATTCTTAGCTGTTTGCGCTGCTATCATACCTTCAACAGTATTAGGTCCAGGTTCTGATTTTTTAGCTACAGTACTAGCTGTTTTAGCTTTAACAGCAGGTTTAGTTTTAGTAACCATGCCATCTTGTTTAAACAAATCATCTTGTTTCTTTTCTTTAACTGTAGATTTCTTTTTAGTTAATGACTTTCCTTTTGTAGCTACTGCTCCTGCTACAGCCATTGCCCAAGGCGGTAAGTCCATAGACTCTGCTGCTGAAGCAACCATGTCTTCAATAATAGTATCACCGGGAATTAACTCTTGTCTTAAAGGTAAATCTGCGTCATAAATCTCTTGTTCTTCATCAGTTAAATTAAGCAGCATACCTTGCTCACCTAAATTACTTTTAGCCATACGATTATCTACTACTCTACCAGTAGCAGGGATAGGTTCGTAAGCGTAGTCTTTTGAAATCTGTTGACCTTTAGCTACAAGTTCAGCTAGGCTATCTCCCATACCTTCTGATACTCTTCTGCTAAGTAATTCTTCTTCTTGTAAGTCTTCAGCTAGTTTTTGCTCTCTAAGTCTTTCCATAAAGGCTGCTGATTTTTCAGCTTGAGTTAAAGGTAAAGCATCTAACTCCGCTGCTGAAGCTGCTATATTAGCATTCATTATATCTAATTCACTAGAGCGATTATCTACTGAATCCTGTATCATAGCCATTACATCATCATCTATAACAGGTTTTTCACCTGCTATAAATTTACCTCGAATGTCTCTGTACCCTGTAACTATATTTTTTCCTTGGCTATTATATAATTCAGGAGCATCTACTTCAGGATATGCTTCCTCCATGTAGTCAAGCCATTCAGCATAACTGTAGCCTTCTAACTCGTCTATGTTATACATAAACTGTTCAATTTCTGATTGTGATGGTATTCTTACTGCCATGTTTTTCTCCTGTTATAAATCTTCTGGGTCGCCATATTGAGGGAATCCAAAGAAACCCGTGAATGTTCTTTCAAATCTTTCTGTCCAAGTTAAGTCTTCATCTAGTACAGACTTACCTACAATAGGTATTGTTTTACCTAGTATCCATTTAGCATAATGTTGTGTGCCATCTTCTTCTACTAGCCTAGGACCAAGTGGCATACCTTTCTTAAGTGAGAACCATTGTTTATTAAACATAGCTTCTAAAACTGTCTTCGGTACAACACTTGTCTTGTTCATAAAAGTATGTGTAGGATGTTGAAGCCAATGTATAGGCTCAGCAATCTGCTTAGAAATAACCATACTTTCACCATCTCCTAAGTCTAGCTTACCACTATTTTCTCCAGTCCAGAAATCCCATAAGCCTTCATAGCTTGGGTCTTCACTAGAGAAAGCTTCAGTCATTGCCCACCATAAAGCTGAAGTATACAATCCAGCTCTAGCTGAATAAGCAGCGTACATGTTCCATGCTTTAACAAAGTCTTGCGACTCTTTCATACCTTCCCAATTACCTTTATGGAATCTTTTAACCATAGCATCAGTAACCTTAGGTAATCCAGTAAAGGTTTTAGCTACAATTCTAATGTTAGATATAGTCCAGTCAGGTGCAAAAAGTCCTAAGTTTAACCACCTTCTTTTGTTAATAGGTATTAACTGTGCTGCTCTGTTAGCTATCTTACCTCTTATTTTATCAGGATTCTTAGCTGCGTAATCATATAGTCTAGTAGTAAAGTTATTCCAATCTAAAGAACCAAAAGCATCGTTAGCAAATTCAGCAGCTCTTGTACCTGAGTACTTAGGATTAACACCAGCATCAATAAGTTTTTGTTTCTGCTTTAAGTAAACAGCTAGCTTAAATCTATCATGTAAATATTCCCATGTAATAGTATCTATTTTATCAAAAGCACCTATCATATACTTACCAGCAGGTCCAGCTCTATCAGCCATATACTTTACTTTAGGTCTAAGAAACTCTTGACCGGGATTAGTTAGCTCTTGTTTTTTAATATTAACAATTTGAAGTCCATCAAGTAAAGCTTCTTGTGCTAAGTCAGCAAAATCTGTACTGCCTAATTGCATCTGCTCCCAGCCAATGTTTTTATTTAAGGCTCCTTTGCCAAACATTCCTTTAACAGCACCACTTATACCTAAAGAATAAACACCGGACATAAACAAAGCTTGAGCGTGAAACAAAGAACCAAATACAAATACACGCTTAAGTCCATTGTTAAGCTTAAGTACTTTCTCTGCCATATCTCCTACATTTCCTCTATGTGATATTGCAAAAAAGTCATTTAGTACATGATGTATATTAGTATGTGCTGCATACCCTTTTAAAGCAGGATGTTCAAACTCTAAGTAATGTAGTCCTTCTTGCTTACTAAATGTTTTATCTTTCTTTAAAGCTTCTAGTTCGTCTAAGGTTAATAAAGCAGGCATTGACATACCTTTACCACCTTCAGGTATTCCTAAACTTAAGCCTCGCATACTATTAAGAGCATTCTTACCTATAATAGTTCTAGACATAGCTTGTATGTAAACACTTAAAGTATCCTTAGGGTCTAGTAATCTTAAACTAGGGTCAATTAAAGGCTTACCATTAGCATCTGTTTCCTTTTGCATTTTAAGTATTTCTTGACGAGTACCTCTAATACTTCTGTCTATGTCTGACCTATCTCTAAGCTTTCCATATATCTTAACTAAGTCATCAGGTGTTAATTGTCCTACTTTTTCAAACAAATGAGGAAAGTAATTGTTTAGGAATGGACCTATCTCTCCTGATTTGTACATGCCTTTCATGTCTAACTTAGTTACTTCATCAGCATTTTTAATTATGCCTGCTCTTTCTGCTTCTTTACCTATAATTGTTAAAAGCTTTTGTATGTCATCTTTTATTTTATCTAAAGCATTATCTCCAACTTTAGTATTTGTTTCTATAGCATCTACAATATCACCAAATTGCAACTCAGTTAAATCTTTAGCATTATCTAAGATACGCTGAGCTTCAGCTTCCCAAGCTTTAGCTACCTCACTAGATATTTCTAAATTCTCTGACACTTGCTTTTTAATACGCATACTTATTACATTTAAAGACTTACCTTTTAATGCTTTATATGCTTTAGGTCCTAATCCTACTGCTAATCCTGCTGCTAGTGCTTGTTGAAAAGGTTCTCCTTCTTCTTTATCTCCTAACGCGTAGCCTGCTATAGCTGCTCCTCCTGCTGCTACAGGTAACATGTTAGGTTTTCTATCAAAGAATCCTGTCACTCTTTCTGCGTAACTAGGCGTAGTGTTTATATCTATTTCTTCAGGTGCTTGTGTGTTAGCTGCTATTTCTGCTTTTACTTTTTCTACATCAACATCGCTGTTAGACATCTTTTCTCTTTCTTTGATAATCATGCTGTTACGAACTTCAGCAGTAGCTTCATCACTTAAGAAAGCATCTCTTGTCTGCTCATCGGGAAACTCTGTTTGTGTTTTAGCTACTTTAATCTTACCTTTTTCCCTAGCTAACATAAATACTTGCCAACTATTAAAGTCTTGTAAGTACCAGCTTTCCATAGGAGATATATCTTTATAGTTTACATCTCCATCTATTGTTCTAAAGGTTTTTGCTAGCTGTGCTTTATCTGTCACAAGCCAAGGTAAACCTCCATCTGTAGCATCTATAGTTTGAATACCTCTAAATCCTGCTAATGCTCCTCCTTTAACTCCCCAACCATTATCATCAGATATTTTCCTACCTGCTGGTGTACTAATATCTACACTTCTGTAATCTCTACCTTCTCTTATATCAGGAAAAACTCTATCAGGATTATCTTTTAACTCTTGTACATTTTTCTTTATAGTAGCTTCTGCTCTAGGAGGTATTATTTGCTTCTGTAACTTTTTTAACTCTGCTTTATCTGTAGATGTATTTTCTTTAGCTTTAGGTGAGCCTTTACTAGTCCTAGCCATTACACCTAGTCCTGCTAATACACCAAATGCAGAGCCAAAGGCAGCTCCTGCTTTGACATTCTTACCTTTTACATCTCCTTGGTCTAGTTTTGTATATAAAGCCTCATAACCAGCTCCTGCTGCGCCACCTGTTCCTACACCTGTACCCATCTTAGCTAATCCTCTAAGAGCAGCAGGCTGTATATTGTTTAATTTATTAAGTGCTTGAGATATAGAGTTAGCTCCAGCAGCTCCTTTAGCTGTAAGTCCTAACCACGCAAGTACACTTAAAGGTAAGTCTTTTAATATCTCAGCAGTAAACACACCTCCAGCATAAGCTGGGTTATTAGCTAATGTCTTTAAAAGTTTTAGTATTTCACCTTCATCTTCTGTATTTACTCCCCATCTGTCATTAAAACTTTGATTTTTAGAATCCATAGGAGCATCTAAATCTCCCCTTTCTTTATTAAAAACATGCTCTAAATCTCTTTGCATTAAAGCATCTCTTCTTTTTCTTTCTTTTAAATCTTTAAGTTCTTCTTCAGTAAGTTTTCTATATTTACTTAATTCTTCATAAGCTAATATACTATCTTCAAGAGCTTGCTTACCAAACTGTATACCATTTCTTTGTACATACCATTTTCTTTGCTCGTTATCACTAGCTCCTTTACTTAACAATAGACCAGTTAAACCTGAAGTAAACCAAGAGCCTATACTTTGATGTCCACCTATAAATCCAGAGTTGTAACTATACTTCTGGTTCATAGGAGGATACATAGCAAGCTCTGCTCTTACCTGCGCTTCTCTTTCTTCAAGTGTTTGTAGAGGTAAAGCCATTTACATAAAGTTGTTAAAGTAAGATGGTAAATTACCAGATGTAATTTGTTGCCCATCTACAGTTATAGTAGAACCTTGATATTGTTCTTCTACTTGGTCTGGACTATGTTTCCAACCACCTGAACCACCTTGCCCACCAGCAGATACTGTGTAATTATATTTCCAAGTACCCATCTTACCGTTGTGCATGCCTTTAAAATCAGGTCCAGCAGGTGAAGTTACAGGATTAAACCCTTCAGGTGTCTCATCTTTAGGAGCTGGAGTATCATCACCTTCAGTTTCTGTAGAAGTACCTGTAACTACAGGAGTATCAAAAGCTTCAGTTTCTGCGGTAGGTGTTTGTATAACACCAGCATCTTGAGCAGCTCGTTTGTTTACATATAAATCCTGTTGTGTACTAATCCATGTATCTAAATCATTGTGGAATGACTTGGCATCTTTTTGTTTCTTTCTAGCCTTAGCTATAATTTCTCTAGCTTTAGCTAAAGTAGTAGGTGGATTATCAGCATCAAATTCAAAGTTATGTCTTTGTAAATAGTACTGAATGTTAAGCGCCAAGCCTTCATTGGAAGCATCTCTTTGAAAGTCTTTCATATAAATACTAGCTTTGCGTTTCTTCATAGCTTCTACTTGAGCATTCTCTGTAGCTAATTCTGTTTGTACAATATTAGCTTCTGTTTGGGCAGCCTCTAGTATTTGTTTTTGCAACTCAGCTGCTTTTTCAGGAGCTATTTCCCTTATTCTTTGTAAAGCTTTTTCTCTACCTTCAGCAGTAGTAAAGTCAGACGACTCATATATTTCTTGTAATAAATCCTCTTCGTCTTTAAAACCCATCATTTTACCTACACTCTTAGTTAACATCCCTGCACTTGAAAAGGCTAACTGCATAGGCGCACTTGTGTAGCCTTCTGAAGTAGCTACACTTACATCGTTAGGGTTAAACTCAAACATTCCCATTATCTATTCTCCTTTTAAATGTGGCGACCACCGGGTCGTAGTATAGAGCCAGAGGCTTCAAAGTTATTTACTGCTCTACCTTGCGATGTTCTTTGCCCACTATCGCTATAACCAGTAGCTCTGCCTCCACCATAGTTTTTAAATTGATTCATAGCATTTGAAAAACCACCGTATCTTCCTGCTGTAGCATTAGCATTAGTTAAAGCAGCTCCGGATAAATACCTAGAACCCATGACAGCTGCATTACTTAACATCCCACCTGTATCTATACCTAGCTTAGCATAATCTAAAGGTAACTGCCCTAAATTAGCTGCTGAAGACACATCTTCTGATACTCTAGTTCTATATCTATCTATCATATCCTGTACTCTATCACTAGCTGATTGCCTAACTTGTAGATTAGTAGTACCTTGTGACTCCCTTAATCCTTGCATTTGTCCTATACCACCAGTAGAACCTAGCATTCCTCTAGCTACTAGCTGAGCATCTAAAGCTTCTCTATCTGCTTCTTGTCCCGGAGCAAGTAAAGCCATTTGTTGGTCATAGTATCTATTTTCTGCTGTTAAAGGGTCAGCTTCTATACCTTGTAAATAACCTCTATTAGCTTCAGCAGAAGTTAGAAAACCTTTTTGTTGTTTGTCAAAAGGGTCTGATAAACCTAAGCCTATTACTTTTCCATCTTTGTCAAACTTGGCTCCGCCTAAAGAGCCGGCTACATCGTAAGGATAAGCGCCTTCCATTGCATATTTAGCTGCTGCCTCTTGACCTGCTTGATTTTCTGCTGCTGATTTAGAGGCTCCTTTAGCTCCTAAAGCTGCGCTTATAGCTCCTGCGATTAAATTAAATGCTGACATTTCTTTCTCCTATTGTCCTGAGTATGTTACTTTAAATGAGTGTCCGTTATTTCCAGAACCAGCTACACTTAATGAGCCACCTCCAGAACTTCTAGTTAAACCTGATACTGTTCCACCAATATATATTGAATAAACACCACCTGTATTACTTGCTCCTACACCATCTGAATCTGTACCAAGTTCAGCTTGATTGTAATATGAAACATAAAATCCATCTGCTAAAGTAAATCCACAAGTTTTGTCTAATGAGCCACTACTTCCAGATGTATAAGCTGGTTGTGAGGCAAAAGCTAATGGATATGTAGAATAGGTAGAACCAATAAAACTATCACAGTTACCACCTGCTCCAAAACTAACAGTAAATATATCTGTTCCTATTGGATAAGGATGTCTAGTCCATATCTTAGTACCGTTAAGATACACATTATCCATATCAGTACC
>Ga0181396_1000224_pt1 | contig 13019 bp, 8 predicted proteins | sample 19SPOviralmetaG_FD_130125 | JGI IMG/M metagenome (GOLD analysis project Ga0181396, IMG submission 130125) | Marine viral communities from the oligotrophic San Pedro Time Series (SPOT) site, San Pedro Channel, CA, USA - 19 SPOT_SRF_2011-01-11 | ecosystem: Environmental > Aquatic > Marine > Strait...
GACATTGGCTACAGTTTGTTCAGCTTCGGTGGCTGATGCATCTGTAGAAACTGACACATCTATTTGACTTTGTAAAGTTTGAGTAGGTGTTGTATTAACTGCGACACTCGTTGTCTCTACTGTTTCAACTTCAACACTTGTAGAGCTTGTAGAATTACTGACACTAAAGCTTGTACTCATGTCTAAGACTTGATTGTTTTGTGCAGTAGAAGATGTAAACTGTTCAGATATACTAGGTGAATTACTAGTACTAACACCACCACCAGAATTAGATGATGATACGCTAGAAGCTCCTGTCGTGCCACCTGTAGCGTGTATAGAGTTTCCTGCTGTAGTACCACTAACACTAGCTTGAGCTGTCCTTAAAGTAGAGGAGACAACGTTCAGTGCCATTTCTCTACTTATTGAACTTCCACCTTCTGAAACTTCAACAATTAGTTCTTCTTCTATTTCTTCTTCTATAACCTCATCTTCTTCTTCAACCAGCTCTTCAATAAGTTCTTCCTCCGGCTCTTCTGCATACGCAAGTTCTTCTTCCATTGCTGTCTCTTCCTCAAACCACTCCTCCAGTTCTTCGATAGTTTCCAATTCAATAAATGTTTCAGGCTCTGTGTAATCTTCTACAAGAAAAGTTTCTTGAAAGATAAACTCTTCTACCATTAAATCTTCTATAGGTAAAAATATTTCTTCCTCTTGCATAACTTCAAAAGGTTCTAAAAATTCTTCACGTGGTTGAAACTGTTCAAAGATTATTTCTTCTTCATAGACAAACTCAATCTCTTCAAAAGTGTCATACTCAGGTTCAAAGATATACTCTTCAAATATTTCTGGCTCTTCAAAAGTGTCATACATGTCATACTCTTCTTCGTAGCCATAGTCAAACACTTCTTCTTCGTATCCGTAATCAAAGTATTCTTCTTCTTGATAGTACCCTATATCTGCTTCTTGTCTATAGCCTTGACAGAATGGTCCATACTGTGGGTCAAGGTCACACTGGAGGTCGTCATAAGCTTCCCAATATCCTGCACAGCTTACATCGTTTAAAGGATTACTACAGTCAAGGGTCTCGCTTGTACCATACAAAGAACCACCATCTTCTAATAAAGTATTTGATGTAGTAGTGTTCCAGTCTTTATTTACACAAGAGCTAGTGTTGGTTGTACCTGAATTACATTCATCGTGAAATAAATATTGATAGTAAGTATCTGAATCTTTTTGTTGTCCAATAAGAACATCGTGTTGTATGATATCTAAATCACCATACCTAAAATCAAAGGTAGAATTAGTCCAAAGGATTACTTCAAAACTGTTATCAGATGCACGATTGTATTCCTTCATATCATACCAACCAAAAACTGTCTTATCACTAAAGTTCTTGGCTAACATTTTAGAGTTGTTATCTCTTATGAGGTCAGTCCAGAATGGAAAGAGTGTATAGTTGTATTGTGGTAGTGGGTCAGGTGTATAATCACCACAGTAATTATTATAGTTTACATTACCTGTACCTAATCCAAAGTGCAGACATCCATTCGTAGCCATACGAGCAGATGTAAACTGTTTATCGTAAAAGTTAAATGTAAAATCTAAATTAAATGCAGACGAAAGCTGGTCGTCTCCTGAGTTTAGGTTGGTTGTATTTGATTCGTTTGTGAGGTCTACTAAAGACTGATTGCCTTCAGGTATGTATTGTGCACAAGTAGAGTTAGATAAACCTAACAGTCCTATTAAAGCTAATCCAAGTAAAACTCTAAAGTACTCACCCATGAGTCTTATTGAGTTCTATAAAATTCTTTCTTACACTGTCCTTTTGTTTTAGTTTTTCTTGTATAAATAACTTTAACTGCACCAACTACATCTTTATTTATTTTATCTCTGTTAGGATTTTTATCGTGTGTACATTGTTGGATGTAAAGTTTTTCTTGGTCTTTAACATCAGGTCTTTTAGCTTTGTTTTCAGCCCAAGCCATTGATGCTTCTTTACCTATCTTACCTTGGTAAGGGCAAGGAGTACCAGCCATTTCCATAGCCTTAAATACTCTCGGGTCTTGACAAAGTATAGATACTGAAGCCACTTTCATACCAGTATCATATAGATACTTGGAAAGTTTTAAGCGTTCACAGTTCTCGTCAGTTACAGTTGCTCCTGTAGAGAACCCAAATACTTGCCCTTGAAAAGCACCAGAACGACCTACAGTACAGAGGTCTTGTGAGTAAGACATGATACTAGGTGCTATAGCAGAAGCAGGAGGTGCTTTGCTTTTTACATTCTGGTTGATTGTTTGAGTAGAGTTAGACTCGTTAATATTTCTGTTAGTGTTGTCGGACTTAGTATTGTTGTTATTAGTATTTGTGTTGTCCGTAGTCACATTAGAGTCTGAAGTCGATGTATTAACGTTAGTATTGTTATTAGTATTTGTATTATTACTAGTAGAATTACTGTTGTTATTTACGTTCTGATTTACTGTAGAGTTTACAGTAGAGTTAGATGTCGAAGTAGATGTGTTGACGTTGTTATTATTATTGGTATTACTGCTTGTAGATGTAGAATTATTAACGTTGTTATTGGTGTTAGTTGATGTATTAACATTAGTATTATTATTAGTTGACGTATTAGTATTCGTATTTACATTAGTATTATTATTAGTATTACTATTGGTATTCGTATTAGTATTGGTATTATTATTAGTGTTGTTATTGGTGTTTGTATTTGTAGTCACCGTATTATTAATAGTTGTTAAACCATTGTTTTCACAATACTGAGTACCTGCAACACAGTCTCCTGTTTGGTCAGCACTTAGCCCAAATGAAACTGCTAACATTCCCAACACAATCAAAGGTCCAAAAAAATTTTGATTTAATGTACGCCTTGTCACTACTTATCTCCTTTTGTAAAGTCTCCTTTAGACTTTGATGAATTTGTATAGAGACCAAACCAAGCTGCTCCTGCCCCTACGACTACTGATATTAACCCTGATTGTTGCATGGTAGGGTCTTCTAATCCCATGAACCAAAATGTGGTATAGTATAATAAATACATGTACACACTTAAGAAAGCACGAGGTATAATCCTCCAGCTATCTACAGCCTGTGCCACAAATATTAATTTTTGATAAGGGTTATCGTTCTTGATATCCTCTAACTCTCTTATCCTATCTTTTAGTTCTGACTTCTCTTGTAGCAAAGCCATGAATTTATTAAGGTCAATCTCTACCTCATTCCTATCCATGTCGCCACTAAAGCCACTCATGCCCATGTTGTTATTCATATCTTATCTTTATTTTTTAACTAGGCTGCCACCAAAGTACATACCTATAATTGCTGATACAAGGTTTGTATCTAGTTGCGTAATTACCAAGCCTTGGAAAGTTACCCATTCAAATACTTCTCTACCATCTGTAAAGAATAAAAAGCCCGGATGAAATAGTGTATAACCTACTGTTACATCAACATCTGGATAATATACTGCTACCAGTTTAGGTAGTATAACGATTGCAAAGATAGACGATAGAGCAATGATACGTCTTGTCCATTGAAACCCTGCGTTATCTACGTTACGTGCAGCATCTACAGCTTTAAGTTGAAACTCGCCACGAGTAATCAACATCTTCTGCTCATCTTGTTTAGCCTTTAATCTCTGTGACCACAGACTTAATAAACTACTAATTAAAGTAGAGCCTAGCATAGTTATAATTTCAAATGGGAACATCATACACCTCTTCTAATAATTCTTCGTAAAGCCTTCTAAAGTTTTCTAACTCCATAAAGCCTAGCCCTTGTCCAATCTGGTGCATTCTATAAATGTTATAGGCTATGCCTAATTGTTTCTCTGTGTAAAGTAGCATTAGTCTAACTGCCCTAAATTTTTTAATTTTGTTAAATAGTTTTGAGTTTCTTTTGGCAATGCTTCAATATTTGATCCATCTTTTATCCATCTATTAGTATTCACCGGACCCCAATTATAGGCTACTGCTGCATCTTTTTTATTACCATATTTTTTTATCATTGCATTTATATAATCAGTTCCAAACCTAACATTTTCTTTAGGGTCAAATAAATTATCTCCTTGAAAAGGTTTAACCCCATATCCCGGTTGCCTTGCTGTATCTTCCATAAGTTGCATCAGACCTTTAGCTCCTACAGGACTTTCAGCATTTGGATTAGCAGAACTTTCTATTGTTATAATACTTTGAATAAAAGGGTCAGATGAGTATTGTTCAGCAGAACTATGTGGACCACCATGTTTAAAACCTAACCTATCCATTTGTTCTTGGTAAGGTTCACCAGTAAACGGGTCAACTCTATCTGCTGGGTCTTCTTTAGTAAAGGGTACGTTGTCTTCTCCTTCTACTATACCACCAGTTGCATAATTAAATTTAGATGGCTCTGGTTTTAATGGGTCATATCTTAATCTTTTAGATGCTAGTTCTGGGTTAGACCAATGATAATAAGATTCTCTTACAATAGGTAAATGAGAAAATCTAGAATAAATATCATTATATTCTTTTAAAAATTGTGAATACGACTTGTCAGAAAAATCACCGTTTAATTTAAAAAATGTTAATTGAGATTGTGTTAATCGTATAGGTGTAAAAGAATTATTAAACTCTGTAAAAGCTGTTTTTTCTTTATTATTAAAATTTCGTAATCTTGTTCTAGCAATCTTATCAATTTTATATTTGTCTATACCTAATGTAACTGCTCCTTCATAAGCTAATTTAGCTTTAACAAAACTAGGATAGTAGGCATCAATACCATCTTGATACTCAGCTAACAATTTATCAGGTGTCATAGTATCATCATAAACATAAGTGTTTAAATTATCTTTTGCAAGTTGTACTTGTGTATTTAAGTCACCAACTTTAAAACTAAAATTTCTTTGTATTCTATCAGGTTTTACAATTTGAGTTCTTTGTCCAGTAACTCTAGAAAATAATTCATCTTCAAGACTTATCTCACCTTTATCAATTCGTTCTCGTTTTTTACCTAAAAATAAACTGTAATCATCTTTAATTTCTCTAGGAATTAATTCTTTTCCTATATGAGATAATATAACTCCTAAGTTATCAGGGTCAGTAAAACCTTTTTGAATATTAAATCCATCTAAATATTCTCCAGTTTCAAAATCTCTACCTTGAAATAAAACATCAAGACCAGCTTCGGTTACAATAGAAGGTCCTAAAAAAGGCTTGACAAATAATTTAGCAGCTTCATATACTCCTGCTCCAATTTTTTCTTTGGTATCTTTTGGATTTCTACCTTCTGTTACTTCATTTAAAAATGCTCTAAGAACATCTGTAACTGGAGCACTAGGGTCTGTATAAGTTAAATCTGTATATTCTAAAAATCCATCTTTAGTTCTATCAAAAACTAATGCACTATGTTGAGACCAATCAGCTAAATCTAAATCTCTAATAGCTTGTTCTTCTTCATCAGTAACACCAAAAAAGTATTTACTGGTATCAGTTAAACCTTTGTATCCTGCATAAGTAATTGTCATTTGACCAGCCAAACGTTGCATTCCTCTTTCAACTAGTGCTTCATTACCAGAAGCAATCTCATCAATACCTCTAATCAATGTGTGATAATTATTTCTCCACTGCTCTGCAGTAAATGAAAAGAAGTTACCAATAGGTGCTTTTCGTAAACCTAATAAAGTAGGAGCAATTAAATCATATGTTGGCATAGTATTTCTAACAATGTCTGCAGCTTCTTGTCTTAATTGTTGAGTAGACTTTTTAGCTGCCCCAGAAACCATGCCATTTGCTCTTTGTAAAACTTTTAATTCTTTATTATATGTAAGAATTCTAAACAAATCATCTTCTGCTACATATACATTTGTTAAACCTTTATTTATTCTACTAGCACCAGAACCTATTTTTCTTAAAATACCATCTGAAACATCGTTAAAATTATTTTTACTTCCAAGTTGTAAATCATTAATTAAAGCTTTAAAATCTCCGACTCTAACGTTTTGATTTACCAAACCTAGTTTTTGATACTCATTATAAATTTTACTAAGTTCATCATCGCCTTTTGTCCCAGCCCTACGCAATTGATTAGCTAATATTTCAAAAGATTTATTAGTCTCTTCTCCAAATGGATTTAAACCATTTCTTAAAACAATAATACCACCACCAATAGTATTTCTAACGTGCGTTGTTAAATTATATACAGTAGCAGCAGCCTGTCCAAAACCTTTACCTTTTAAAAATAAACCATAAAGTTTTCTAGCAGGACCTTGAGTATCAACTTGGTTCATTTTATTAAATAATCTAGCAACCTCTGGTGTAGTTTGTGCTCCGTTCAATCTACCAAACTGCTCACCTTTAATAGTTCCTTGTCTCATTCGTGGATCAGGGGCTACTGTTTTTTTAGTTGTTCCTTTAAAAAACCATTTACCCAATCCTTGATCTGCTAAATCATCAAACATTCTATATTTACTCTGTTGATGAGCAAGAGTTTCAATGGTTCTAAACACAGCAGTTGTTGTCGAAACAGTCTGACCTCCAAGTAATTCTTCAACAGCAGGTTTTAATGTTACTCTAGCTTTAAATAATTTTTCAGCTTTTGGAGCACCAAAAACTTTATTAATATGTGTAGATGCAGCTTCTAATTGATCTCTGCTCATCCATTTTTGAACAGTTACTTCAGCTTCTTGCTGATAATAATCATCACTTTTTAAACGTTTTAATCCTCTAGCTACATCTGCTGCTTTAATACTTTGTTTGACTTCAGCAATAGCTTTACTAACTACTTCTTTTGAAGGTGTCCAGTTTGGATTTTCAAAAATTTCATAGGTCTTTCTTAAATAAGTACCCATGTTTTTTTCTATTTCTTCTCGTAAAGCTTTTGGAATGTGAGACGATTGTAATAATAATTTACTTAATGCATCAATTGTTCCTCTTGCTTGTTTTGCATAAGGTCTTACATTTTCTGGTAAATCTTTTAGTTTAATCTTCTTACCATTTTTTAAACTGCCTACCATAAAATGTCCAAAGTCTTCTTCTATGTCTGCAAACTTTACTTTAGAATCTTTAGCAGCTTCTTTCATTGTAACTATTAGATTAGAGTGTAAATCCATAGCTCGTTGCGACCAACCAATTCTATCATACTCACCAGATTTTATAATCTTATGCATCTCTGGAGAGTTCATTCCGGATGAACGTCTTAAATTAAACCAACCACGTTGCATTACTTTTTGAGCTTCGTTTATACTACGACCTAACGCATTATTTCTAAATATTTTAGCGTTCCAATCTGTTACAAGATCAAGATCAGGTTTAGGTTTGTCTACAACTTTAGCAGCTTTATCAGATTTTCTACCCTCATTAATAACTTTCTTGAAAGCATCAACCGCTTCTGTTCCTTCACCTTTAATTTTATTAATTAATTTTGTAGCACCTTGTACCGTAACCTTTCCGATTCCAATAGCAGTAGATACTGCACCAGTCATAAAGACTCCGTCTAATAACAAAGATAATCTTCTAGCTGTTTCGGTGCTATCTTCATCAGCATCTAAATAATTAAATAAATCAGCTAAAGCATTATCATCATCACCAAAATGTTGTGCTAATTTACTAGCTACAATTGTAAACTCTGGGTCGTCTGCGAATGCAAACTGTGAAGCTAGTTCAGTTTTAGCTATCATAGCACCAGAATTAATTAATCTATTTTTAAATAACTCATTACTTTCTGCAGCTAGTCTAGCTTTTGAAGGTCTACCTTTTCCACGGGGGTCAAGCCTCACTCTTTCTTTTAGTTTATCTGTAAGTTTACTAATTCCTTTAGTAACTTTAGCCCCTTTTAATGCTTGAAATCCATACACTAATTCACCCAAAGGTCTTGCAATAGATTCTGCTGTGCTTTCAGCTTCTTTTAATTCGTAATACTCTTCACCTGTTTTTTCATCGTACTTTGTTTCATACAAATCTGTTTGACCAAACCGAGTAGAGCCAAAAGGTTTTCTAATAAATTTATTAACACCTCTTTCAATATTTTTTTCTACATCTCTTTCAGTTAAGTTTATATCTTCACCGGGCTTAGTTAAAAAATCATCTGCACCCATTGAAAAGTTGTGCATAAGATTTAACATTGATGATGTAGATTCACCTATTACATTTGCTGCTGTTCTACGTAATCCTTTAAATTTTCTTTGTTCTGCAGCTTCTTCAATATCTTTATCTTGAATTGAAAATAATTTTTTATAATAATCAGGGTCTTTTTTTAATGGGTCTTCTGGAATAATTTTAGATTGTTCTCTGTAGTTAGAAACACTTTTATCTAAGTCTGAAGTAGAGCCTTCTGTTGCATAATCTAAAAATTGATCAAAGTCCATATCCGAATAAAATCTAGGAGTAGAACTATATAAATTTTTAAGTTCAGAAATATCTGAACCAACTTCTCTCTTAGTTTTTAAATCGTCTTTGTAAACTTCGTAACGTGAAGCCATAAATATATTACCTGTTTAGCTTAAGGATTAGCAAACCCAGCAATTTCATCAGGGTCTGACATTAATAAGTCAATGTTATATTGTGCATTTCTTACTAAATTTTTCACGTAAGACTGTTGTTTTAAGTCTTTAATTATTGCTTGATACTGATTAGTTTCATCGTCCCAAGATGTATTTGCGATGGTATCACCACCTAAACCACCTTGCTCTACACCTGTCGTAATATATCTATACAATGCTTGATCTTCTGGCACTGTTGAAGTTTTATATTTAGCTAATAAAGTTTGATCTATTCTGGTACCTGCAACAGCAAGTGTTGTATCATCGTGTCCTGAAGCAACCAACGTAGCGGTATCAATTGCAATCGTTGGGTAAAGCTGTTGTTTAATCTGGGCTTTAGTTTTAATTCCAAACTCACCTGCAATTTTATTTTCAAAGAACTCATCTTCTTTTTGTTTAAGATAAGCTGCTTTTTTCTTAAGAGCATCTGGTCCTGCATCAGCCCTATTCCAATCTGCATTTGCTTCCATATCTGCAGCAAGTCCAGCATAGAATCTTGCAGCATCTTTAATATCTTCTTCTGCATTTGGAACACCAATAGCAGTTCTAATTTCTTTATCTCTTAGAGCATTAAACTCAGTTTCATCCATAGTTTTGTATTGATCTGTATTTTTTAACTGTGCATATTTATTTGTAATTTCTTGAACGGTAAACTCGTGTTCTTTTATAAATCTATTTGTAATAGAAGATGCTACTTCAGTTTCAAATGCATTTACGGTTCTTTCATTTCGTGGTAAACTTTGGAACTGTTGTTTAAGAGCTTTACCATAAGCACTTTCTGGACTAACACCATATTGAGACTCTAACACATCATCAATTTGACCTCTTTCAATAATAATATTTTTTTGATTAATAGGACTAGTTAGCTCTGCTTTAGATTTAGCATCCATGCCCACTATATTTAAACGTGCTATAGGATTGTTAAATATCTCAGCATCTTTAACTTGTTTATCATATTCGGCTTGTTCTGTTTTAGTTTTTTCTAATAACTTGTCTTGATAATCTCCACCAATTCTTCCACCACTTAGTTTATTTAATCCTCTGTGTACTAAACTAATATTTTGTGGGCTAGTAATTTCTCTACGTTTTGCTTTAATGTAGTCTAATGCTTCTTTTGTATACTCTTCTTCACTACCTAATCTAGGAGTATCTGCACCATATACTTTTTTAAACTCGTTATACTGAGAATTTGCAAAGTTATTTTTAAATTCTCTTTTTTGCTTTGTACCGCTAATGTTACTACCATCATAATAACTTGCATTTAAACCATTATTTTCAACCCACTTGTTAAATTCTATTTCAGCATCAGCATCATAGTATTCTGGTATACCTTTATTTTGTATTTCATCATATTGGTTTTGTAACTTTAATTGTTTAGCATAATTAGCTTTTGCATTAGCAAGTTTGTATGTTTTTTCATCTTCTAAATCTTCTAATTGACTCATTACTTGAGATTGCATTTTACTTTCTTTAGCATTAAAAAGAAATGAAGCTAATAGTAAATTTCTATTTCTATTACTTTTTTTTCTGTTACCACTAAAATAAGCAGCAGCTAAATCACCAAAATTTGTACCTGCACTTTTTTTACCTAATAAACTTGTGAAATCTTTTACTGCCATATTATTTGTCCTCTTTACTCAATAAACTATCAGGTCTGTCTTGACGATCTAGTAGTCCTTTTGGTAATTCAATTTTTTCTATTTGTTGTCTAACTTCTACTGGTATCGTTTGTGGATTAATCTTGTTAAGTGATGCATTTTTAATTTCTTTTAATGCATTGTTTCCCATAGTTAAAGTTTTTAAATTTTCTTCTCCACTAGTAGGCTTCTTATTTAATTCTTCATCTGATTCTAACACATAATCTATTTCTGCTTTCTCAGCCAATGCCATAATCATATACATGGTTGGCTCCATTAATAATGTCATTAAATCAGGATTCCATTTACCTTCTAAGAAACCAGAATATAAAACAATAGATGCAAGGTCTACAACACCAACACCATTAGCAACTGATTCTAATAAATTAGGAACAGTTTCTGGAGTTGTCAATACACCAAATACATACAAAGATGCTTCTTTAGTATTAACAAACTCTGGTGGTTGTTCCCATTTGTAAGGTTGTTCTGGACTATTTGTAAGTGATTGTCCCGGTACAGGTCTGCCTGTAGCTAAACTATTACCTAAAAATTCTGTTGCTTTTTCTGATATTGCCATGTTCCTATCCTATCGCTTGTGGAGTTGCTAATGGTTGATAAAATTGTGATAAATAATTTGAAGAACCTGTCCCGTAAAGAGTTTGTTGAGATAACTCTTGGAAGCTAGGCATACGTGTCATTCCTGTAGCAGCCATTGCTGAAGGTCCGACTGCTTGTATATAATTTCCTTGAGCAGCTTCTGATATAGGCTGTGATGCAACACCAGCACTTCTAAATGGTTCTTCATAATCACCTTGTAGCTCACCCATAATTAATCCAGTTGTAACACCTTGCACAGTATCACCGACAAACTCATCACCAAAGTAACCTTTAACTTTATCAACACCTTTTGCAAATAAATTTTCTCTAGGTAAACTATCAGCATACTTTAATGTTTCTGCATCTGTTAATGCATCTGGATATTTTATTGATTGCGTAACAGGAACTTGTTCAGTAGGAACAAAGTCTTGTAAATTAATATTATCAATACCTAAATCTCTTTTATTTGCTATATCGTCTGCTATTGCATTAAAATCAACTGTTGGACCTGAAGTAGCTTGACCTGATACAGGAGCATTAAAACTATCTGTAAGCATCTCTGGAGATATTTTACCAGCTTCTAAATTTGTATACTTACTTGAATCAAAAGCTAATTTACTTTGCTCTGCAAGATTATTTTTAACAACAGATAAAGGTTGATCTAATGCAGGTACAGCTTCATTAATAAGACTATCTGTAATAGTTGGATAAACATTTGTAGAGCCTGAAATAGCAGCACTATCAATAGCACTAATAGCTGAGTTAGCTACATCCATATTATTTGTAGCGTTTGCTATTTGACCAGCAACTGTTTGATTTGTTGCAGTAGTTGATACAGCTTGTTTTGCTAAGTTCTCTTTACCGGCTAGTAAAGCTGTTTCACTTAATTTTGCTGATGCACCTGCTGATTGTATTCCTGATGCAGCTATGGCTTCTGCAGCAGCAGCATCACTTGCAGCAGTTGCAGCAGCTTGAGTAGCTGTAGTAGCTGTCGTTGCCCCTGCTTTGGCTGCACCTCCAAAGGCACTTTGTGCCCACCCTGTTAATCCTTTAGCTACTGGACCCATAAGCATGTATAATCCTACAGCACCTATAACCGCACCTAATTTGCTTCCAAAAACTTTACCAAGTTTTTTACTTATTTTTCTACCTACTTTTCTTAACCATCCCATTTTCTAAACTCCCGGTCTAAACGGATTATATGTATATGCAGTATTATACGACCCAGCTAAACTACCTAATAAATTATCTAAATAATCATCATACTTTTCACCTGCTTTACCTTCATTAGCCATAGCTGTAGATATTATCTGTGCCTTTCTATTCTCTTCGTTTTCAAAAGCTCTAAAATCAAAGTCAGCTTGATCTCTTAATTCTTGCCATAAGAATGATTGAGCTTGTGATGATAAACCATAAGCATTCTGTGCGTTCTGCATGTTGATTTGATTTTGTGCAGCAGTGTTAATGGTGTTAGCCTGTCTTCTCCACTGAACATTAGAAGCTTCAACAGCAGCAGCATTCTGTGCGTTCCATTGATTCCTTGCAAAGTCTTGTTGAGAATTAAACTGATCTACTTGTGTTACTAACTGAGCATTAAATTTATTTAGATCAGCTTGTCTTTGTGCATCTCTGGCTGCAGCAGCATTATCTTGCGTAGCATTGAATTGTTCCATTGCATTCATTTGAGAAGCATTATATTGATTCATCTGTGCTTGTAAGTTACTCATAAACTGATTAGTTTGATTTTCACTAGCAGCATTAAACTGAGATGCTGCATTTTGAGCAGCTTGGTTACTTAACACACGTTGTTGATTTTGTTGAGCTTTTAATACATTTGCTTGTTGATTATTACTTAGATTAGTTAAATCCATTTGTAAGAATGCTTGAGCATTTTGTATTTGTGTACGCTGATTAAAGTCTGCTTCAGCTAAGTTAGCCTGAGACATTAATGCTGCATCTTGTATAATAGCTTGTTGGTCCATTGTAGCATTTGTAATACCTACAGTTTGTAAGAACTTACTATTAGAAAGTGCTATCTGCTGGTCAGAACTAAACTGAGCCATATCCATTTGGAAAACATTTTGAGCATTTGAAAGTGCTGTCTGTTGTCCTCTTGCAGCATTGGCTTCAGCTTCTTGAGCTTCAATAGCTCTTTGTTGTCCAACACTAGCTTGTATCGCTTGTGCATTAGACTGAGCCATCGGCATAGCTGATGTTATAATAGCATTGAACAAGGCATCTCTACCTACAGTTGAAGCTACCATACCACGTTGAGC
>Ga0181396_1000225_pt1 | contig 12986 bp, 19 predicted proteins | sample 19SPOviralmetaG_FD_130125 | JGI IMG/M metagenome (GOLD analysis project Ga0181396, IMG submission 130125) | Marine viral communities from the oligotrophic San Pedro Time Series (SPOT) site, San Pedro Channel, CA, USA - 19 SPOT_SRF_2011-01-11 | ecosystem: Environmental > Aquatic > Marine > Strait...
ATACTTTTCAAAAAATAGAAACCGATATTAATTCTTATAATATTAACAATAAAGGTTTTGTAAATGAGTTAATACCAAATAAAAAAGAATTAGAAAGTATTAAAAAAGATTCAAATGAAAATAATATGAATTTAACATCTACTTCGCATCCAATGTATAACTATGCTACCAATTGTGCATATAATACTAGAAATGATATTATTCCTAATCACAAAAATGATTTAGAAAATGTCGAAGAAATTTTTATAAAAACAAGATGTAATAATAAAACTTTATCATATGGTAAAGATTTTTACTTAAAAGAACCAAGTACTGATTTACCTATTGCAAATATGCCATCTAATTTTTTACTAAATAATTCTACTAAATTATCAGAACTTGATTAAATTTTTTTTATCTTTTTTAGTATCTTTTTTAGTATCTTTTTTAGTATCTTTTTTAGTATCTTTTTTAGTATCTTTTTTAGTATCTTTTTTAGTATCTTTTTTGGTTTTTATAATTTTACCACCTAACATATCAATTTCTTTGCTTATAAATTTGTCTTTTACTTGATTTTCTTTTTGCCTTTCTTTTTCTAGTATATATCTTATTATTATATCTTTAAAATCTATTTCATTATCAAATGTATAATCTTCATATTTATCTCCTTTAATTTCATTTAATATTGATAATAATTTATCAGATTCTGAAATTTCTTTATTAATTTTTATTTTTTCTGTGGCATCAGCAACTAGATCAGGTATTGCAGACTTAGCTAATTCTTTTAAACTTTCACTATGTTTATTCCTAATAAATTCTTCGGCCTGTTTAAATTGAAATAACATATATATTATTGTTTTAATGTCTTTTTGTACAAGATCTTCAACTAATTCCTTCTTAAAATCATCTTTTACAACACTTACATCGTCTTCTGATTTTTTAACATTATCGCCATCAACAGCAACATTATCGCCATCAACAGCAACATTATCGCCATCAACAGCAACATCAACATCAAAATCACTATCTGGTTTTTTTACCTTGTTGCCAGGCACTTCAATTTCCCATAATCTAACATTTTCATCTTCTGCTGCTTCTTTTGTTAAAAGTTTTTCTCTTACTTTAAAATATTTATCTTCGTTTATATATATAGCTTTAAATGCATATTGATAATCATCAAAATTCATTTTTACTTTTTCTTTTAAATGCGTAATAACATTAGCAAAATTTGTGAAATTTGTAGTTTTTCCTTCTAATGCATCAAATTTTTCCCAAGCATTATTTTCTTTTCTTCTAAAGCCTATAAAATGACTTGCATTGTTGCCACCACTTAATCCATTAACCCTCCCAGTTGATATTATAAAAGATAATAATTTTTCATTTTCGTTTGTATGTAAATCTTCTAAAGTTGAAATTTTATATTGCCCTGGGTGAGGATCGCTTTTTTCTGTTGCTAAATTTCCATGTTCAAGCCTTAAATAAATATTGTTTTTTATAACGGCATTTTGTGGATTTTCAAGTATTTCATCTGTATATCCTTTTAATAAAACTTTTGTTATATATGTATTTATAACTGAATACGGATCGTTATAATTAGAAGATTTATTAAGTTTAGTAGATTTTAACTGATTTTCTGTAATTATTTCATTAATATTATCAATTATTTCATAATATAGATCTTCATCAAAATGTAATGTTTTTTTTTTAATACGCATTAATAAATCTTTTAAAAATAAACGAATTTTTGGATAATTTTCTTCTTTTATTTCATTTGTTGGGTTAATATATCTTTCAATCGCACTACCTTGCTCAATTATAACTGGATTTGATAATATCATGTATATAGATGCATTAATCCAACATTTATTATCTTTATTATCGATATAAATACCAGTAAGATCTAACATATCTTTATTTTTTTTAAAAATATCATATTTATTAGCTCCACCCTTTTTTTTACCCATTTAAATCTAATTATTATCTATATTTTTATTTAATATATATATATTGTATGATAAATATGTCGCAAAAGATAACCACATTATATAAGGTATTAGTAAATATACACTTAATTTATTTTTTTCTGTATAATTAAATTGTAATAATGTTAAAATGGCAAACAATAATGTTAATATTACAATTATTAATGATAAAAATAGTCTATTTTTACCAAAAAATATAGGAGAATATGAATAATTAATAATTAATCCAATAACTGGTATTATATAATAAATATAATTCTTTTTATTTTTTAATGCAATATAATATGATATACCTATTAATAAATATAATATCGGCCATACTATACCAAAAACATAACTTGGAGGAATAAGTTCTGGTTTTTTTAATTCTCTATATTGTCTCATATCATTTTCACCTCTAAAAAATATACTTGGAAACATACCCAAAATTAAAGGAATAAATATATATATATTTAAATAATTCTCCATAAAAATATATCTTCTAATTATAGATTAGATATGAAAAAAGATAATAAAATTGAAAAATTTGCTGACACCGATGAAGTTATTGGTATTTCATATGTTTTTTACTATATCATTTCTATATTTATTTTAATATGGGTTTTACTTGGCATAGCTGCCTGGATTATGTCTATTTATTGTTTTAAAAGTGGCGTAAATCCTGATTCTGTAATGGGTGCTGTTATCGCATTTATCCCACCATTTCTTGGTCCTTTATATTGGATTTACTATATATGGAATCCTAATTATTGTAGAAAAAATATAACTATTAATACAAATTAAAAAATGATTATTATTTTTTTTAAATTTTTTTATTATATAATATGTTTTCTAATAAAAAAAGAAAATATGATGAAATCTCTAATCACGATGAAACTTTAAATGAAATTATTGATTTATATGAACAGATAGATAGTTTTTACGAAAATCAATTACTAGCGGGTAAAATTAATAACTAATTTTTTATACAATATATATTACTATTTTCATTTAAATTACAATATGTGCGTATAAATGCTGTTCCTACAATTGTAGCAATAACTATATTTATAAGTAATATAACAAGTATACTTATAATAAAGTCCAGAGATCTCATTTTTTCTATGATATTATAAATAAATATAATATCAATTTTTTATATTATTGCATATTCCGGTGTCCATTTATTAAATTTTTGATCAAATATACATTTAAATTTAATTAATGTTGAAGCATTTTTGTTTTTAAATGCTAAACGCAGCATTTTACTTTTTGCCAAATTATTAACACACGCTATCCCTACTGCTTTTTCATTTAAACTTTCTTTATTATGTAAATTATACACATCCGGTTCTGTAGTTTTAGATATCCAATAAATTTTTTCATTTTCTTTCAATTCCTTTTCACTTATATCTTCCTTTATTAAGATATCTTCTTTTATATCGCCTTTATTTGTTTCAATATTTTTAGTATTTTCTAAAGTTTTAAATTTTGTTTCATCTTTAATATTTCTTACTACACTTATTATATTTTCATCATTAAAGTTGTATAATATTGGTTTATGATTCATATTATAATTCCATATATATATACCTCGCGATGAATAATTTAATTTTTTTGAAATATCAATTAATTCATTTATTGAATCTTTATTTAAATAACAATATGTTTTAATTTTATATTCACAGACATCTATATTCTCATCCTTATAATATTCATTTTCTAATAAATTGTAAATTATATCTAATCTTTCTTCTAAATTTTTCTTTTTTAAATGTGTACCTTTATAACTTATTATATCATTGATCGCAAATATCCATTTGTTATCATAAGTTTTTATCATTTCGCCATCTAGTAAAGTGTTTTTAAATAATGATTCATCAAAAAATCCTCTTACTAATATAATTCGTGGTTTTTGATAATTTGGATGAATCTTTTTATCTATATAATAAATTATAGGTATATCATTATATAGTGTAAAAAATACATAATATGGATTTCCATTACTTCTTAAACAACATAAAGATGTTTTATTATTTAAATAACTCAGATTATTATTTGTTAAATTAAAATAATGTTTTTGAATAATTTTTATATTATATAAATTTTGTAATTTATTTAATATAAAATCTTTAATATCATTTGACTTAATATTAAATGCGATTCTATTTGCAAATGATATTATTCCAGTATGCATATTTTTTATTTTGTAATTAATAAATATATTATATCATTTTTTTATATTATTTATTCCTGAATTTTGATATTAATTTATCTGTTAATACTATGTAATCATAATCTATTTTTGAATGTATATTATCCACACCTTTATCTGCCATATGTAAACTTCTTGCAAATGCAATTGCTGTACACGATCCTTCAATTGTTTGTTCTTTTTCTCTTTTAATAAATTTAATTTCATAATTTTTTATTAAATTTTTTGTTCCCTTATCTTTTGTTTTTTTCCAAGGGTCAATTATAAATAATTTATTATTATTTTTATAAATAATTCGCGTATGATCATCGTATAATATCATTGATATTTTAAATACTGAACTTATAAAGGTATCTAAATCAATATTAGTTTTACTAGTATCTTTTATATAAATTACAATTGGATTTATACTATCAAATCTATTTGTTTTATTTTTCAAATGTTTTATAGATGCTTCAATTGTTTTATTATCTATAGTAGATTTACTAAAAATTATTTCGTTATATTCAGTAATTATTGGATTAAATTTATTATTATTTGTTATTATATCATTTAACCATTTTGGTTCTATATAATTTGTATCTATACCAATAATACCATAATTATTATTATTTAAATTTTTATTATCAATAACATAATTATCATAAATTATGTTTAAATTATTAACAGTTTCTTCTAATTTTTTTATATTTTTATTATTAACATTATTATTTTTGTAGATATATCCATATTTTTTATTCCAATAAACTTCTCTATATTTTTTTTTGTTATTGTAATTCCTTGGCAAATATCTATTATTAACAAATTCTTTTATTAAATCAATGTCCTTTATTTTTCTTAAAATAAATGTCCCTTTGCCTTTTAAAAATATATAGTCTTTATTTCGTGTAATATTAATATCTATAATTTTTTTATTTATTTTTTTATTTAAAATTGTATTTGTCTTATAATTTTTATCAAATTCACTTTTTAATTTGTATATATTTATCTTTTTTTCAAAAAACATATAGATAAAAATAATTCTTTATTAATCAATTTTTTTTGGATTTTTTCTTTTTAGCAAGCTTAATATATTCATTAACGGTTATATAATCTTTTTTATATTTAATATAGTCTTTTTTAGATTTTTTATCTTTCTTTATTTTCTGTACTTTCTTTTCTTTCTGTACTTTTTTTTCTTTTTTTGGATTTGTCATATGGAACTTTTTTATAATTCTATTAATTAACTATATAATTAATTAAAATAGTACATTTCTTAAAAAAAATTTAAATTTTAAAAAGCTTTTTAAAAATTTTATAAAAATAAAGAAATGTACTATTTTGGAGAAAAAGAAGTTCCACAACCACAAGACACATTTTTTGTTTTATCTGCTATAAATTGAAACTTACTTTCATATAATTCTGTAATATAATCTATTTTTGTTCCTAATAATAAAAATTCTGATCGCGGATCTATATATATATTTACATTATTGTTATTTAGAAAATTCATATTTTTTTCAACTCGATTTATATTTTCAAATTTATAGTTAAAACCATTACAACCACCACTTTTTACAGATAATAAGAAATTTTTATTGTTTTTAATTTTAGCAATTTCTTCAATTTTTTTCCAAGCACTATTTGTAACTAATATTGGTAAATTTTTTCTCATTAAACTATATTCTATTAGAAAAAAATTTACCAATTATAATTGTCATAGTCAAAAAAATTTATTTTATCTTTTTTACTTGGTAATAAAATCTCATTCTCATCAATAATAGGTAAATCATCGTCTAAAACTATATCATCACTATCTTTACCTAGATTATAACAATTGAAAAAATTTAATATATTTAAAAAAACATTATTAAAATTCATTATTATTTAATATTATCTATATTATTTTAATATACTTTTACTTATTAAATGATTATTTAATTTAATATCAACATTATCAATATCTAATTTGGTATAATAATAATCATAATTATCTATTACTTTTTTTATTAAATCTGGCATTTTTTCTATTTTTGCGAATAATATATGATTATTATAATCTATTAAATTTTTATTATATTTGGTATCACTAATAACAATCATTTTATTAAATAAGCATCTATAACATCTAATACTTTCAAATATATTATAATTACTAGATCCTGACAAATTTACTAAAATTTTATATTTAAACAAGATTTCATCTCTTTTTTTATCCCATCCTTCAATTATATCTATTTTTAACTTTTTAAATTTAGGACTGTTAATAATTCTTCTTCGTCTTGGCATATTATATAAGGATATTCCGCAAATATCTTTAGTTTTTTTAAAATTATAAATCTCTTTTTTATTATAAATATAAGGAAAATATATAACATTTTTTAATTTATTTTTTTTTAAAATATCTATGTTTTCTTTTGAATAATCAATAATTTTAAATTTCTTACTGTAAATTAATATTTTTTTGAGCCATTTCTTTCTTGTTAACTGTTCAGTATTTAATATAAATATATTATTATTTTTATTAGTTATTTCAATATTTGGTAATTTTTGTATAAAGATTATAATATCATTTTCTAAATTTATATTTTCGTTTAAATTATGTATTATTTTTGCTTTAAGCTTTTGATTTATAGATATAATATATTCTTTTGTAAATCTATATACATAATTATCACAATAAATATATAAATTTTTTATCATATTACTATATAAAAATAAATTTAATTTAATCACACAAATATTATTTTAAGTATAATTTTTTAATATATTATAATAATTTTTAAACTCATTAATATCTCTTTTTTCAACTTTACCATTATTGCGTATTCTTGCAAAATTAAATTTAATTTTTTTGTTTTTAATATTATTTTTTTCTAATATCATTCCAATAATTGTTTCTGAATGTAAAGGATATTTTTTACTTAATTCTAATAATTCTTCAAATATTTTACCATATATTTTATATGTTTTATTGTTTGTAATAGCAAATCTATCATTCATTCGATATTCGCCATATAACGCAAAACTAGGTATTAATATAGTATTATCATTAATTAAATTAAATTTTGAAACATCCAATCTATCCAAGTATAAACAATCTGGTCTAACAAATAAAATATAATCATAATTATTATTGGAATTTTCAATCATTTTTGTTAAACTATATTGCGAATATTTACCTAAAATATAAAAATCTACAGTTTCATAATTTGTTTCCCACGGATCAGGTTTAGTTCTATATGATTCTAAATTTAACATTGATCTAACTTCATTTTGATTATCAATTTTTAAATATTTAGCTTTTAATAATTTATACTGATTATTATCTATATTTTTGGTATACTCTTCATTTGCTCTTGTATTTTTATATTCATCTAAATTATATGTATGTAGAAATATATCATAATCAAAATTATTTTCTTTTAAAACATTAAATATATTTTTTTCTATAGAATCTATTGTATAATTTAAACTTCTTGTTATACCATAAAATCCAATTGCTACTTTTTTTCTGTCATTACTAAATAATTCTTTAATATATCTATTTTTTATTTTTAAATATGTATAATATAGTATTGTTATAATTATTAAAATAATTAATATTATGTTAAATATAGTTATTAATTTTTTTTTCATATACTTCTATAACAATGATATAATATATTTAATCGATGTATAAGTCTTTATACCAAGAATACTTGCCATTTGTGTGCATTATACTTGATTTTTGATTAGATATTTTATTATATAAATTATTATATTTTGTTATATCATAATCTTCACGATTTGTTCCTGCACATATACTCCAAATTTTTTGCTTATGATCTAGTGCTATTTTATCTAAATTTTCTAAATAATATTTATGCATACATCTTTGATCACTTATATATCCATCTGGTATTTTATCATCTATTTGATTATATTTTTTACAATTTCTTTCTTTACTATAAGTATTTAACATTTCTTTTAAATCTTTTACATATCCAATATAACTACCAGAATTTACATATCTAAATTGTTCATTTTTTGTTTCTTCGGGATAATATTCATTTATTTCTCGATCTGGCCAACAATACTTTTCCGCAGATATTACAATATTTTTATTAAATTCTAAAAAATTTTTCTTTATATTTTCTGGATTATCATAGAATATTACATCATTTGCATCTACAAACATTACTATTTGATTATCTCTACATTCATTTAAAAATTTTAAAAAATTTGTTGGTTTATCTTTATTTCCATTCCATTTAGACCCTATTCCATCTACATTTATATTAATATTATTTTCTTTACAAGATTTTATTAAGGTTCTCATTTTATCATAATCTGTACCATATGTGTAAAATAATATATCAGCATCTTTATCAGGCATAAATTTTTCTCGCATATCCTTTTTCATAAATTTTAAATAAATTAAATAAATTAATACTATTATAATTAAAAATAATAATATTAGATTGATTTTTGTTAATAGTTTCAAATTAAAATTTAATTTTTTTTTCATTTAATAATATCTATATAAATACAATATAAATATTATTTTGTTATTTTTATTATAGATGTTTAAAAACAATAAAATAATAGTATCTATTTTAATATTGTTTATTCTATTAGTTTTCACAACTATATTGATATATTATTTATACAAATTTAATGTAAAATTAGAAAAATTTATTATATATCCTAAATCAGAAGATACTTTATTGTGCTATCAGGCATTATATGATATTAGTAAATTATTTGAAAAACATAACATTGAATATTATATAGTTTTTGGTACTTTACTTGGTGCTGTTAGACATAAAGGTCTTGTACCCTGGGATGATGATATTGATATTATTATAACTGAAAATAGTAAGGAAATATTATTGTCAAATAGTTTTAAAAAATCTCTTCATAAAAAAAAATATGATATAGAAAAAGTTTCCTGGTCTGATGCATTTTATAAAATATATAGCATTGACGGTACTGAAAGAAAAAATATGAAAGTTAAATTCCCATTTATAGATGTTTTTATAGAAGAAAATATTAATAATAAAATTAAAACAAAAACTAGTCTATCGCCTGGCGACGAATGTTATTTTTTAAAAGATGAATTATATCCACTCAAAAAATATAAATTTGGTAAATTTGAAGTTAATGGCCCTAATAATCCTTATATGTATTTAAATAGATGTTATGGTGATGATTGGAATGAAGTAAAATATCAAGAATATGATCATAAAAATGAAAAAAAAATAAAAAAATTTAAAGAAAAATTAACCGAAGAAGATAGAAAACCAGGAATGCCAATGGAACCAATTAGATTATAATATATAAAATTATTTTATTATTATTATCTATATGGATAAATTATTTGATGAATTACTTAACGATGATCTCAAAAATAAAATTTATTCTATGATTATATATAGTCAGCCAAATGATTTATTAAAACAAATTAAAGAATATCAAAATAAAAAAATTTATATAAATCAGTTTTATAAATATATTACAAATTATTGGACATATTGTTATATAGACGGTCTTAATATTATTTGGAAATTATATTATATATGTATAATAGGTAAAGCGGATATACTATGGAAAGATTCCTATCATTTAAATATGTGTATGATTAATTATAAAAGATATATTTCTGATGATGATTATAATATTTATATAGCTGAAATTATTCGTATATTAAATATTAAAAATTTTAAACAAAAACATTTAGCTATTAAAAGATATATTACTAAATATATTATGGTTTTAAAAGATTATCATATTAAATATCTAGATGAAGAATTATCAATATGGGGTGATATATTACATTATGGTTATACTGATGAAAGTTTGAATGATTTTACTGCTGAAACTATAAAAAATTCTTACTATTTACCAACACCTGTTATACTAAAAGAATATATTGTTTAGAAAATTTTTTGATATTTAATACATCTATTTGTTTTAGGATTTATTACTTTACCATTGGGACATTTTTTTCTGGTTTACTTAATGTTTTTTCAGGTAATTTATTTATAGTTTTTATTTTAATACATCTATTTGTTTTTGGATTTATTACTTTACCATCAGGACAAATTTTTTCAGGTTTACTTAATGTTTTTTCAGGTAATTTATTTATAGTTTTTATTTTAATACATCTATTTGTTAACGGATTTATTACTTTACCATTGGGACAAATTTTTTCAGGTTTACTTAATGTTTTTTCAGGTAATTTATTTATAGTTTTTATTTTAATACATCTATTTGTTAACGGATTTATTACTTTACCGATTGGACATTTTTTATCATTTTTGATATTTAATTTATTATCTTTATTTTTTTTAACATATATAACTTCTCTATCTCCTTTATTAAAAGAAAAACATAAATCATTTATATTCATTTCATCTAATATACATTTTTTAGGATTTAAACAAAATTCTTTATTTTTAATAACATTCCAATCATATTTCATTAATTCACACGGTATCTGAATATTTTTTTTTCCAAAGATTTCTTCTGCTGGAAAATTCTTTGGATAACTTGTATCTGTTTCTTTAACTATTTTACCAGATGATATATGAAAATACCAATATTCATCATTAACAAGCATTTCTTTCCAATCTTTAAGTTTTAAATTACTTTTAATATTTGGATCTATTGTAGTTCTTGTCCATCCATTATATACATATTTATCACCTTTACAAGTTATACCCGAGATTGAATGACCGCCAAAATTTGTATTATAATTTGCTAATAAAATTGAATCTTGTACATAAATATCTTTATTATTATTAACTTCGTTATTTAAAGTAGAAAAATTTTTAATGTCATTATATTTATTATAATAAATATTATTATCATTTATTTTATACCAAGATGGGTAGTCTATATCATCTATTTTTTCTTTAATATTTATAATAATAACATCTGGATTTTTAAAATACTTAATTATTGTTGAAAAATTTTTTATTTTATATAATACACGCAGACCTTCTGTGTTATTAATAGATACTATTTCAACATTATTAAAAAGAGAATAATATAATTTTTTTGTTTTAAAATCTAAATCTAAATATAATACTTTTACACCGAGTAATTTATAAATTTTTCTTATATATAAAGCAGATTTATACCCATATTTATTTATATCTGGATTAATAATAAATTTTTTATTACTATATTTATATAATTCTTTTAATATATATTCTGGTCTTATTTTGTCAAAATATTCATAATCTTTAAAAATTTTATCAGTTCTTAAATATTTATTTTCTAGTATATATTTTATTGTATTTAATACTTCTATTTTTTTATTCCATTTTTTAGATTTTTTTAATAAAAGTTTCCTACTTTCATCACTATATAATAATGCCATCAAAATACTATTAAACCAACAAGTTGGACCATATTGTTTTAATGATATAACATTATCGCAATTACATATCATTCTATATAAATAAAATATATTATATATATATTAGTAATTAAATGGTATATAACTAAATATATTATGGTTTTAAAAATACATCAATTGGAATTTATTGATAAAGAACTATCTATATGGGGTGATATTACTAAATATGGATATAATGATGAAAGTTTGAATGATTTTACTGCTGAAATTATTAATAGATCTTATTTACTATCAGTACCATTTATTTTAAATGAATATATACATTAGTTTATGATTAGATTTATATTTTTAAAAAATGATTTTTATATTTTATATTTTTTATCGTAAAATGTTTGATAGATATTCCACATATAATAATGGTGAATTTTATATTTATCAATTATTAACTGTAAAAAATTACTTATCAATTAAAGAATCAGATTCAATATATCACATCGATAAAGATATAGAATGGTTATCCGATATTAGTAATTTATTATCTTATGTTTTATCAATTGATATTTATATTAGATATTACAAATCATATAATAATTTTATTGATATGTATAATGATTCAAGAAATTTCGTTAATAAAAAGAAATATTTTTTCACAGGTAATTATGATATACCATCTCTAAATGATATAGAATTATCTAGAGATTGGATTTATTATAGTGAAATAAAAGAATTATATGATAATATAAATTTAATTATAAAAAAATTAGATATAAAAAAAAATGAAATCAATGTTCAAATTGGAATATCTATTGCTTTATTAAGATTATAATTATGTAAAATAATAATATATACTAGTATATATTATTCCAATGTAGTAGTTTCTCCTAGAATTGTACTCCCTAATATATTTAAATTATAATTACAATATTCGGGTATAATTAAATTTCCACAAACATATAATTCGGAATTTTCTTTATCAATAATTGAACTCAGTTTCGTTAGATCATTATATTTATTAAATGTTTCTTCTGATTTAATAATAATTATAGAACCAGTTATTTCAAGTGATCCACTAATTGTTATTGATTTATCTAAATAATAATTCATTTATATTCTAATAATTAAAAATAAATTAAATACTTTTATTATTTTTTTCGCAAATTATAATATGCTATTGAATAAATTTATAGGGGGTACAAATTATATTGCAGTCTCTAAATTTATTAATACACTATATGATAAATCTATTATACCAATTATTGATTATGCTAAAGAAGGATCTAAAACTAAGTATGATGTTATTAAATATAATAATGAAATTTCTTCATTAATTTCTAGAATTAATCAAGAAAATAATAATAATAGTATTGGATATGCATTAAAATTATCATCATTTAAACCTTATAATGCTGAAGAAAATATTGAGAATATTATTAAAAATGTAATTAATACAAAACATATAAATAAATATATATATTTTGATGCAGAATATACAAAAGATTTCTAT
>Ga0181396_1000226_pt1 | contig 12977 bp, 23 predicted proteins | sample 19SPOviralmetaG_FD_130125 | JGI IMG/M metagenome (GOLD analysis project Ga0181396, IMG submission 130125) | Marine viral communities from the oligotrophic San Pedro Time Series (SPOT) site, San Pedro Channel, CA, USA - 19 SPOT_SRF_2011-01-11 | ecosystem: Environmental > Aquatic > Marine > Strait...
AGGAACTAAAGGTAGCATTGTTTCAATCACAGCTTTTCCTTATTATAACAAAAAAGTGGGTTTAGATACAAAAATTAAAAATTAAATAGCTTTTCTTCAAAAAAGGCAAGTAACTCCAAAGAGAAACTAATCTAAGGTGGCCTTTAAAGGTATTCAACAAAAAAGGGGTTTAACAATAACCATAACTACAGTAAACAACAAATCATAATATATCATACACAACAACAAAAAAGATATTTCTTTTGTTCAGCTAAAAATCTTTGGAATATTGCTTACAGGCTTTTTAGTTGAAAGCAATATTTGGTCAAAATGAATAACATGTATACGGTTAAGGGTCTTTGGTAAAGAAATAAGAATAGAAACAAAAAAGCTATAAGCACAGGTAATACCCATATATAAGCAACCTGTTTAGCCAATTCAAAAGCTTTGGATGATTATCTTTGGTAGCTATTTATCTTTTTGGTAGTTAACTGCTTTCCTACTTCTGTTTTTATCTTTATATCTGTATCTTTATATCTGTATCTTTATATCTGTATCTGTATCTGTATCTGTATCTGTGTGCCCAGTTAAGGGAGTATGTCTCTGAGGTTGTTGGTAAATTCTTCGGTGTCTAAGTAGTTTTAGGTGTGGTGCGTTCTTTTAGGGAAGGGTGAGGTGGTAATTTTTTAGCCATAGCTCTGGCTAAAAAATTATAGGATTTCAGCAACTTAAATAGCGTGAAGCTCATAAAGGGTAGCTAATAAAGGAAGTCGCTAAGAAAGGTAGAAAAGGGTAGGGCGGGATAGGAAAGAATCCAAATCTGGCTCGGCTGGGATGGAATCCTGGTGACGGGAATGGTCAAAAGTATATAGGATCCAGCTCAGCGGAATCAAATCAAAACATCATATCAACATCAGGGATCGCGAAGAGTAGATCCAGATACGCGAATCTGTCCGTTCCTACGAAATACGAGAGGTAGTAAAATGGTTAAAATCTTGACAAAATCAATAATAAAATCGTAATGTTAAGTTTCAACGTAGGTAGAAAGCTTAAATAAATGGTTTCGTAGCAAAGATAGGAAACTATCTGGGATAAGGGTTAAAGCTTTAGTTTCAGCTTAGGTGGAAACATCAATAGCTACCAGATAAGGTTCTTTACAAATGTACTCCCAAACGCATCGAGCATCAAAATATCTTGTAGAATTACTAGGATGTGCTCCAGCTAAAAACTCGCTCGATTCCACGAATACTCCAGAGCTAAAATCGCAGAGAATAATTGTTGAAAGAGGAGGGATCAATAGAAATTCTGTTTGGTCATTCAAAAAAGAGTGCGACAACAATCTACAAATTTTGGACATTTATATTTGAGCTAGGGCAGAAACGATAACGGTCACTGAATTTCAGTAAGATATTTTCATGGTAGATGTAGATACGAAACGGTCATCAAGAGTGATTTTCTGTGAAAAAACCTGTTGATAGCATCATTCTAGGATTCCCGTGAATACAGAAATTCCCTAGATATGGTTAATAAGAAATCATAACATCATTCTAGGATTCCCGTGAATATAGATGTCTGGGACGGGAAATCCTTTAAAGACAGAGTTATATTGATATCCCGAATGGATAAGCACACATCTTGTGATGGATATCGATGGCCTATACCTAAAAGTGCGCTAAAGGTTAATAAAGGATCCAGATAAGCTATTTCTGTAATTTCTACTCCAGATATAAATTTGGTTGTTATCCCAATTCTTTGCCAGAATGATTTTTCTGAAATTTTATTACTACGAGACTCTTTTGTGAAAGAAAATGTCCAAAACGATTTCTAATGAGATTTGTACAATGGCGCAGGTTTTCTACGACCAGACTAGATTCATGTTTTCTTAAAATCTTTAAAGAAAGAGTGTCAGGGAAAGATTTAAGAGTTAAACTCTTTCAAAGAAAAAGGAGATTAGAACATCATTCTAGGATTCCCGTGAATATAGGTGTCTCGACCAAGATACTCTTTGGTGAAAGACACGTGCTAGTATCTGGGCTAAAAACACTGTTATCTTGTGATGGATATCGATGGCCTATACCTAAAAGTGCGCTAGGAGGCAACGGCTACGGTAAGATATACGTTTTTGCCTGTTTCTTTTTATAGAATATTTCTTCCAGATTTTGTAACTAATACTATATTGTAGTATTAGTTATCTCAGTTCCTATTGATACTAATACTTTGTGAAAAACGTTCTTGACAATTGTATTATAGCTGTAAAATGGCTACAGATACATTCTAACAACTTTTTGCTACGGCACACTTAATGAGTACCCCTGCAATCCACAAGGTAATTGGCTTAGACGGCTTAAAGCAGCTATTGGCCGAGATATACGACGTAAAGAAATTAAAAATCGAAGATACCCGATGGTTTCCCCTTTTTGCTTTTGAGTGTTCTATCTCTTTTGATAAAGACCTCAAGGGATTAGATGTAGTGCAGATTGAGATATATGAGAAAAATTCAAAAAAGAAGATATATGGGGACAAAACCCTTTGGGTAAGAGGTGGGGAGTATGACCAAGTCTACTCATCCCTTATCTGGGTTGAAGGTATCAAACACTACATCCAAAGAAAGGAAAACAAAATGAAACAACAGAATGCTCTTGGTGAGGTGCTGTCGTGAATATCTTTGTCCTAGACAATAATCCTAAGACGTGCGCAGAATATCACTGCGATAAGCATGTTGTTAAGATGATTTTAGAAACGGCTCAAATGATGTCTACTGTTTTAAGGAAACAAGGCATAGATGCAGGATATAAGAAAACGCACCAAAACCACCCATGCACCCTTTGGTTGGGTGAGTCATTAGGCAACTGGAAGTGGCTTAATAAAATGGTTTTCTGGCTTAATGAGGAGTATAAGAAAAGATATGGCCATGATAAAAACCATAAATCCTTCGATGTGATTCAATCTCTTCCTGAACCCGATTATACTGAAAATGATTTGACAGAATTTGCTCTCGCCATGCCAGACTCGTGTAAAAAAGAAACTGCTGTCGAGTCTTATCGTGATTATTATAAAACAGAAAAAAGAGGGATATGTACTTGGAAGGGTGTTTCAGCTCCTTTGTGGTTCTAAAAACCTGAATATTTCCTCCAGACTTTGTAACTAATACTACAATGTAGTATTAGTTATCTCAGTTCGTATCAAAACTAATACTTTATGAAAAACGTTCTTGACAACCAAGCAATAGCGTTAAAATAGATCACACACTACTATTTCAAACAACACTACTATGAGTGAGTTAGCAAAAAAGATAGGTACGATTGGAGAAGGCATGTTTTTTATATTGCCTCTTGAATACGGGTCTGTAAAACTGGTTGTCTCTGCTGAAGACTTTTATGAAGACACCAACGCAGAAAAGATTGATCACTGGTATCGCAAGCTAGAGAGTGAAAAAGACGCTATTGTATGTTATAACATGCTAAAAGCTTCTGAAAAAGAAGAAAAAGAAGGTACCCCTTGGGATGCTTACAGAAATCTTTCAATTATGGGGTTCACTTGCTGGGAAGCAGAACAAGAAATCCCTTTTGGACGCACATTTAAGTTTCAAGTGCGTGTCACTGATACTCTTGTGGTGGATTCCAGTGAGAAAGCTGAAGACATTGTTGCAGATTTTACAGCCTTTATGAATGCCAAGCTTAAATGTCTTCTAGATGACTTAGAAATCTACGGAGAAGACTACAGGTGGAGTACCTGTTTGAGGACAAAATGGGAGCACTCTAGCTAGCCTTTAACCTGTAAGAAGTTACCATCTACCGTTCTTGCGCAAAAGGGTAACTTAGTCCTTTTTTAAAAAGATTTCCAAAAATAACACGAAACGTATTTTCAATAGGAAAAACAAGAAAAAACCATGAATAACGATAAATATAGATCTTTTTTGCTTGTCGGAGGATCAATTGAGCCCCCCTCTTGGAAGGAGTTGGCGCTAAAGTACAAAAGCCTTCTGGTGAAAGGAGGCGTATGTCTGGAAGATATCCAGAACCTAGTGGAAGGAGTTAACAGTACAAACTACATCCAAGAAGTTAAGAAAATATGTAAAAACTTTAATCTTAGCGACTGGTTCCTAGAACAAAAAGAGGAAGGGATATACATTACTTCCAGTGTTCCGATGAAGCCTTCCCCACGTTCTTGACAAATAAAATATTAGGCTAAAATGGTTTACACACTACTACACGAGCTTACTTATGAACGAAAAGTTAGAAACCAAAATCTGGAACTGGTTGTGGCATAATTCAGGCACTCACCCAGATGAACTCCCATTAAACTGGGATAGCGTAGACTTATTAAAGAAAAGTATCCAAGCAGAAGGGATTGACTTGGAAGGATTTCCAGAAGACGATTCCGTTGAATGCTCTTTTGAAGATTATTGTAAAGCTGTAGCCAATGAATCGTGCTTCGTAGACAAGGCATTTGCCTACAAGACTGCCTTGGCTACACCACAACTTAAAAAGCTGTGGGAGAGCTGCGAAGAGCCCTCCAGCCCCATAAATGGCGAGGAGCTTGGAGCTCAAGTAGAAAGGTTGGGATATAAAATTACCGTGACTACGTAGCACAGTATTGGAGCCCTGTTTTGTAACGTTCTTGACAAAACAGGGCTCTGCTTAAAATAGCGTTCACACTACTACTATCAATATAATCATGTATCTATCCATACGAACCAGTAAGGCTACAGCAAATATCGGATTGACCGCACTCATCCATGAGATGGGAGGTGATATCGAAATCTCTCACAAAAGCGGTAGTGCTTTTCCTATTCCTTGGGATGCAGATATCTGCATAATGGACGGGATGGTATCTATGGCGGGAAGAGCAGGAGAGGGTGGTTGGGGAAACTGTACTACTACTTTTCATGCAGAAGTATTCCCTAACTTTGCAATGAGTTGGCAGGTCCGAGCTCCTGATACAAAAATTCCAGAGAAATTGGTTTCTCTAGGCTTTGATGTCTCACACATAGAAGCATAACACAACATTGGAGCCCCATTTTGTAACGTTCTTGACAAAATGGGGCTCCACTTAAAATAACTTTCACACCACTACTATCAATATAATCATGGAACTAAATTCAGACTGGGATATCCCCGAAGGATTGTCTCCTTTAGGACAAAAAGCTGCAGAAGCCATTAGAAAGTTTATGGAGGATAACGAGGAGGACAGCAACGGAGGCTGTACTGCTTTTTACTCACCCCAAGAATGGAAAGAGCGGGGAGAAAGGTACGGAACTGAATCCGAGCTCCTTATCGTTTACGATGGCGGTCCTATGAGTAGGCTATGCAACATGTATTGCACAGATACCGAAGCCTTTGATAAGGCATTGAGTGACGCAGGTGTCTGGAGGGAGAACTGCACTCACTGGTACGGAGCAATTTACCCGCTGTAGTATTGGAGCCCTGTTTTGTAACGTTCTTGACAAAATTTTATTCCGTTTATAATAACTCACATCACTAACTACTAACTTATAGGTCATACTAACATGCCAACTACTATCGCTAAAAAATCTACTTCTGTTAAAACTGCTACTAAAACTGCTCCCAAAGCTAAAACAGTGGCAAAAAGCTCTACCAAGGCTAAAACAGCCCCTAAAATAGCTGCCAAGCCAGCACCTCAGCCTGTTTCCAAGTCTCCTGTACTGGAGAATGCTCCTCTTACTCCTTTGGAAGCCGCTAAAGCCAAGAAAAAACCCAAGACTATCTTGGAAGGAGGCTTGTCTTACAGTCTCCTTACCCGTGTTCGTAACGCTTTTCCTAAGGACAAGCATGCCAGTGTCGAAAAAGGCTCCAAAATGTTGGATGTCATTGACGGTAGAGGCACAGAACAAAAGATTTCAGACGCCTATATAGCTATTGCGAAGGATTTAGGGGGTGCTAAATACTTGGCCTCTGTTCGTTCTTCTCACGTAAAGCGTGAATTAAAAGCTAAAGGCTTAATCTAACCCATTTATGGCGGTATTTGGTACGTTTCTGCGTACTTGATACCGCTTTTTTAACGAAATTTATGAATTTTGTTAAAAAAGCAGCCCCAATAATCTGCAACCCTATCCAAATTTTACACAAAACATAAAAAATGACTGATGAATACGGCAACGAGCTCTTAGAGCTGACTATCTTAGGCGTTAAAGGCTACGCTAGGAAAATAAATACAGAGTTTTTCCAGTTTGCAGAGACTCTTTCTGATTTTGATGACAGATTTGCTCCAAAATGTATGTCTGCATCCAGTATCCTTAGTACTTCCCAGAGAAACATCGTAAAAAAATGGTTAGTTGTGCAGGATGCTGTTGATTTTTGGGGTGAAAATGGCCAAAAAATCTTTGTAACAATGTATTACGATGAGCCTATTTATATCAAGTACATTGATTCTACCCATATTGCAATGGCAAGAGATATAAAAGACCTCGGGGGCAGCTTTACGGTATATCACATCGCTGAAGCAGGAGGAGAGGTAGGAGAATTCATAAAAAGAAATGTTTTGCCGTGTAGCAGTTAATTAAAACTGTTAGTAGTGTATTGCAGGGGTAGTGTCCTGCGAGGGTAGTAAGAGTCATGGTTGGTATCCATGGCAAAGACAGTTGGTAGTGCTTCTGTCTTTATAGCCAAACTCAATTCAGGTCATGGTATTGAGTTTGGCTATTCTTTTTCCTGCGTTCTTGACAAAATTTTGTAGCAAGTATAATAAAAACACCATAAAACTATCACTACTGGATCCTCAAATGGCGCAAAACATCCTCAGAAATTTCACAAAACAAGACTACATGTCTTGGGGTGGTGCAATACCCTTTGGGTCTAATCCACCACTCATCAGCGAAATCGGAAATCTTACTGCAATTGTATCTAATCCCGACTTTTCTTCCGATTCACTCTCCATCTTAATATACAACTCAGAAAACCTTTATCAATCTTGGTATATTGATTTGGGAATTACTCGAGAAGGTCTGCGAAAGTTAAATCTTTCAGAAGAATCTATAAATGATTTATTTATCTATCATGCTAAGACGGTCTTTAAGGACACGCTTCGCAACATTTCTAGTATAAACCAATTACAATCGCTAAAATGTATTCAGGAAGGTGTTTCGTGAAAAGGATAAAGAAGACCGCAGTCGCCAACATAGATGCTGGGAAAACAGTGTTCAATAAAAATGGGGTAACTATAAAGCATCATGGCTGCGACGGGCTCGGAGGCAATGGGATTACATCTGTTCAATATGCTCACATCGTAATGTATTTTGAAGACACACTCCCTGCCCCAGAAGATATGAACTTTTTCTTAGACCACATATCTTCAAGTGAATGGATAGAGATACTCTGCAATAAAAAAGCTGAAGACGATGATTCCGCAAAAAGACCTGTAGCTGTTTAACGTTCTTGACAAAATGTAGTGTAGGCTAAAATGTTGGTCTACACTACTACGAGGCATCTCCATGTACCAAACAAAATTAGATAGCAACCAAAACCACATCGTTATCTCAACCGAAAAGGTTTCTGACGCTGTTTTATTCTATGTTCAGTTTTCAGGGGATGATGTTGTCTTCCATGCTTTAAACAATTTCTGTGCAAACTTTTACACGTCTAAAAGCTTAGGTGTGTACGGCTTCGATTACTCTTTTAGCAGGGTTTCTGGGTATAAGAATTTCCAATGGATTGCCCGAAGGCTTTGCTCGTTTGAGAAGAAGTGGGAGAAAGCTATTGATAAGTCACCAAACAGGTCTCAGATATCTATGGGTGAGAAAATATTCTTGTTGGGAAAAACCTTTGGGACTAATTCCATAAAAATAGAAAATAAGATCTACAGGAATAAGAAAGCAATCGAAATGTTAGATCAATTGGTGGAAAACAGCTAACAACATCATTCTTTATTTCCCGAGAAGTGGGCATCATTCTCTATTTCTCGGGATTCCACATCATTCTCTATTTCCCGGGATCCGATTTTGCCCTAGTGCTGCTACGATTTGTGGACGTCACCCGATTTCAAGAACGTTTACGACCATTTCTCGGGAATGGCGTTCTTGCCTACACTTAAAAAACTAGGACACTCTGGTGGTTCGTGGATTTGGTACGAGTTTGGGCGTCAAGAACACGAATAACGCATCCCGATTTCAAGAACGTTTACGACCATTTTGGGCGGATGGATGTTCTTACCTACACTAAAAAAACTAGGGGGAGTCGCAGGTTCTGGGATTTGGGTCGTTCTTGCCCCACAATCGGGGGAATGCCGGAATATCGGAACTCCTAGGAAAACTATCCCCTTTTTAGGGTGCCCCGAGTTGGAGCCCCGCCGCATCGTGTTCTTGACAAGTTGGGGCTCCAACTAAAATGTCTTTCACACTACTATTATCCATACTACTATGAAGAAAACTGAGAAACACGGGTGGCACTTAGTGGCCGAACCACAAGCACCATATCTGACTGTTTGGGCTGTGAACCCCGAAAATCAGGCCCGCGAGAAAATCATACACTACCCTGTAGGAGGTCCGTTTGTGTCCCGACTTCTGCAGGCTTCTGGACCTCGGGAATTTTATTCTGCTGTGAATGGAATCCCGAACCTTCTCGGCGGTACGGGATTCTCCGAGATTGTCTCGGGTTTTGAGCCGTATTTGGACGGCACCTATACCCAGGAACTACTCCGGGATTATCCCGTGATTGTGGCTGTGGCCGAGGCCTGATTTTCCGAGGGGAGGGCTCCGGCCCTCCCTGAGTTGGAGCCCCGCAGAATAACGTTCTTGACAAAATGGGGCTCCACTTAAAATAACTTTCACACTACTATCCACACTACTATGTCGTTCCAATCCAAACCCAACTCTCTCCGAGAGATGGTACCGCTGGGTTTAGTTGTTGACCCAGACAGCAGCCCAATACCTTTCTACGAAGAAGAGGATGTATTCGGAAGTATTCGCTCTGACAGGAGTTGTTGCGACGACTTTTGTGCCGAATTTATCGACGAATGCGATGGTATTGTTCCTGAGAAATTTCTCCTGTCCACACACTACGGCCTATATTTGATCAGTACTTTAGGCGGATACCACTACATCCGAAACGCATCCAGAATTAACTAGCCGAATTGGAGCCCCGCAGAATAACGTTCTTGACAAGACGGGGCTCCACTTAAAATAACTTTCACACTACTATTATCACACTACACTACCATGACTAACCTTACTAGCAACGCTACACTTGACGCCACCTCTGTATGCAACGACATCGCTGAGATGCCTATGCCCGTGTCCACTCGGAAACATCCTGAGGGTAGCCTTAGTGCTATGTTCGAGGGCATCGACCCCGCCGAACCTATACTGGAATCCACTCCAGAACCAAAAGCCAAAAAAGTCGCCCCAAAAACAGCACCCAAAACAAAGGCTAAAAAATCAGCCACAAAAGCATCTCCCAAAACAGCCCCAAAACCTGTCGCAAAAACAGAAGAGAAGCCTAAGCCAACCAAGAAGCCAAAAACCATCTTGGAAGGAGGCATTACCTACAGCTTGCTATCCCGTGTACGGAATGCATTCCCAGCCGACATGAGGGCAGGCATCGAGAAAGGTGCTGAAATCCTAGAACTTGTTGACGGCAGAGGTACGGAACAGGTTATATCTGATGCATACCTAGCCATCGCCAAGGACCTCGGAGGTGCCAAGTATCTCTCCACCGTCCGCTCCAGCCACGTAAAACGAGAGCTGAAGGCTAAGGGCCTCATCCCAACTAAGGGGGAGTAGCCCTTCGGGGCAAGGGCCATAATCGGTACCCTTGCCCTTTTTACTATTTCTGCCTAGATTTCTATCATTTGTTTAGGCCGTTCTTGTCGTGTTTTTAGCGTCAAGAACGGCCTAAATATTGGGACTAGAATTTTCGCTACACTAAAAAAACTAGGATAGTCTGGCTATTCTGCCAAAAACACGACTAGCGTTCTTGAAATCTGGGAGTTGAGAAGTACGATTTTACCCTAGCAGCACTAGGAGTGCCGGAGTGTCACCGAGTTGGAGCCCCGCCATACGGCGTTCTTGACAAGTTGGGGCTCCCCCTATAATGGTATTCACACTACTTTTACTATGGTACACACCATGAATACATCTAAATTACACGACACCCTACAGAATCTCTCCAAGGGTCTCTGGGTTTATCCCACGATGTCCGCAGACTCCGAAGAGTGGGAATACACCTTGAAGGGGGGCGATTCTGACCGACTCCTGCCCCCGTCGGAGTGGTCTGAATATTTTGAGAATCAGAACCCCTGCATCGGATTGGAGTATGGCGGGGGATCGTACATCCACGTACTGCCCACCAAATCGTGCCCTCCCGAGGTGCTGGAATTCCTTGCAGTAGAGGGGAACCACGACTGGGAGAACTGGACTTTTGACCCCGCTCTCCCGTACTTGGTGGTGGACCTCTCCGCTTCTGGGGATGTGGTAGAATCTCTATCAGATGTTTCGGAGCGTTCTCTCCGACTCGCTACCTGATTTTCCGAGGGGAGGGCCGGAGCCCTCCCTGAGTTGGAGCCCCAGAATAACGTTCTTGACATCGTAGGGCTCTCCCCATAATGGTATTCACACTACTACAGGAATACCATGAAGAATTTTTTTGTCTTGCGTCACAGAGATGTGGCATCCTCTAGGAATTCAGGGGATTTTATTCGACTGGCATACGGGTACACCATCAAGGATAACCCCGAGTATCTCTACAAGATACAGCTCGTCAGAGGAGGGTCGGTCATCGGGAGAGTGAATCCGTACATCCACCCAGATGACCTCTCCGCACTGACTGTTGCGTGGGCTGATCTCCGAGCGGAGGTGGATTCTCTGGATTGATTTTCCGAGGGGAGGGCCGGAGCCCTCCCTTTTGTTACTGTTGTACGATGTTCTCAGTGCTGACGAGGTTTCTTAGTGCCCAGAAACTGTTCACCAACCTTTTCTGGAATTCTTTAACTTCCTTTGTAGGCTTGCATATCGCAGGGAGCAAACAGATTTGATATTCAGATAAAAAACACTCTACCTCAGAATTTCCACCGATCCTATTTTTTCTAGCAACGCTCTCAAGCGTTCCTAGGAATTCTATGTTATTTCTGATCACCCTTAAAAAATCTGCGTGTCGGCTATACCCAAACCCATTAGACACAACTTTCAGTGTTCTTGACAAAGCGGGGCTCCACTTAAAATAACTTTCACACTACTATTATCACACTACACTACCATGACTAACACAGCTAACACATTAGACACCATTTCTGAGTACGAAAGGCTAGAGTGGTTCAAAAGACGCTCTGCAACCTCTAAGTATAACAAAGTCGCCCAAAGAAAAAGAAAACCGCTCGAAGGCAAGAAATTGTCTCAGTGGCTCTAAAACTTCCTGAAAATTATTAACTATGCAAATTTTATTAACTTCGCTTTTTTACATAAAAGCATCCGCATTAGCCCTTATCTGGTTTGCCCTTTTTGGGCTTATCTGATAAGGGTTCTTGACAAGACAGGGCTCCAACTAAAATAGCTTTCACACTATTACTGCTATCAACATCATGGCTATCGACATTTACAATCCAGATAACTTAACCTTTCCTGATAAACTTCAGGAAGTCATCCGTAAGATCAACGAAAGGGACTTTGACCCTGAGTACTATACTTCTGATGACTTGCTTGCAGGCAAGCGTCCTGGTAGTCGTTGGGATATGGATACAAAAGAATACTACATCTGCCATTTCGCGGAAAAGCTACCATTTTCTCTTATCTTAAAAGAAGACGGCAACTTTTACCGTCGTACTGTCTGGGATGGCACCGATACCCTTATCGGACCTTCTGTGGATGATGCTGTGGAGTGTATGACTGCACAGATGGCACCTTAGTTTTGACTTTGCGGGGCTTGGTTAACTCGAGCCCCGCAACTAAATGTTCTTGCCAAACAAGTGTGCTAGTAATAATACAACTACACTACTACATTATGGCAAAACACAATGGCAAAAATACCAATGGTTGAGGGTGGCTTTATGGTTTACCTCCAGCGCAACCACAACAAGGCTTTGGTAGCTACAGTAACCAAAGCTATTAACAAGCATACCAAAATAGTACGCACACAGCTCGAAGGCACCTTGCTTACAGTTTATACAGTTGACAAAAGCATAAGCTATAAGCTACATAGCGCTATCCGCTTGGCTGTATGCAACATAAAAGGCGTAACTGACTGCAACGAGTTAGTATAAGCACCAAAGGCAAGGTTAGCCTATACAGTTAGCCTTGCCCTAATTAGGCCTCCGCAATTAAATGTTCTTGACAAGTTGGGGCTTTAGCTAAAATAGCCTACACACTACCTACTCCGAGCAACTAGCCAACAAGGAAGCAGCAATGAAATTTGTAATCAATCACAAAGAAAAGGGAAAGTATATTTCTGGGGGTCTACGCTACAATCTCCACCAGTCGATGAAGATTGGATGGTATGAAAGCCCATGTCCGGCTAACGAATATCACTATTTTAAAGAGGCTCTGTTTGTAACCGCAAAAGGAAACTTCTTTTTGGTGGGCGAGGGAAACGCCCTTTCAAGATATAGGGAAAGATGCGAAGACCTTTGGGGTGGAGTCCCTGCTCTTGAACCCATCTCGAAAAGACAGGCATTTCAGTGGGCCGAGAGATTCCTGACGGTAAAGAATGTCGAGAAATATTTTGGCGACATGATCGAGGAAGCATAACACAATCATCTCCAAGGTTCGCGCCTAGCGTTACGAGCAACAACAAGGACTAACAAGATATGGAAATCATCAAAAAAGCAGAACGAGTACACGTCACAGAGTATTACCACGATTACCGCTGGAACCACGATGAGAATGCTGGTTTCTCCTTTGAATGTGATAAGGACGGGAACATTGACGAACCATCAAAGAATGAGGGAGCCCTGTACAACCTGAGAAAGTGCCAGAGCGGTGAGTACAACGTCAAGTATAACGGGATTAAAACCCGTGAACACAGCTACATGGAGCCTGCTGTGGGCATATGTCG
>Ga0181396_1000227_pt1 | contig 12966 bp, 9 predicted proteins | sample 19SPOviralmetaG_FD_130125 | JGI IMG/M metagenome (GOLD analysis project Ga0181396, IMG submission 130125) | Marine viral communities from the oligotrophic San Pedro Time Series (SPOT) site, San Pedro Channel, CA, USA - 19 SPOT_SRF_2011-01-11 | ecosystem: Environmental > Aquatic > Marine > Strait...
TTAATTTTAACTCTTTACAAGAGTTTAAAAATTTTTAATTTAAAATTAAACTTTAAATTTAAGTTGGAAAAAAATTATTTGAGAGTAATTTTAAAAAAAAATTCATTTTAAGATGATTTTTGTAATTTAATTTTTAAGAGACGGATTTTACATAAAAATAAAATCGCGTATTTAAAGAGGACTCATCAAAACCTTGATGAAATATAAAACCTTGTTTTTATTAGAAACATTTTAAGAAACATTTAAGATTTATAATTAAGTGATTATAAGATATCAAAAAAATTTAAGAGATTTTATGAAACGTTTTCAATATCGTTTTTATTAAAAACGTTAATTTACTTTTTAGAATTCATTTGAGACATAAGGGTCTCAGCAAATTTAAGATCTGTGTTAATAGTTTTATCAACACGATATATTACCCCTGAATTATCCCCTACATTCGCCGTTCCACCTTCAGGATCTAATATCTGTGTTTTAATTTCTGTAATAGTTTTTTTACGAGTCGCTGTAAATACAGCTCCTCCACCATCATATGAAATAAAATCATTATTCGCATTATATTTACCTACCACCGCCATCGTCTGTAATGGATTAGATAACTGATAATAATTAGCTGTATCTAATATATCTGAATTAATCAAAAAATATCCTTTTAAAATTTTACGAGGTAATTCACTCGCTATAATTTTAGTGCTTTCAGAGTTAATTGTTATCGCAGGTGAAACCCTGTGATCGGGAGAATCATCCTTCCACCCGTCAGTGCTACCATTAATAATCTGTTTCGTGTTATAAAAATTTACATTTGAACTCAGCATTAAATTAAACATATTTGTTCCATATGGATTACTGTGAAACTGTTGTGAATCTAAACTAGTGACATTCGCATTCGTTGTAATTCCAGATGAATTAGGATTATCATCTGTAAATCTATTATTTATATTTTTGATATTTTCAATACCACCCGAAGCATTAAACTGACCGTATTCAAAACCTAAAATACCCCAAATAGATCTTTTCCAAAATCTTTCATCTATTCCCATGTCTTGAATTGATATACCACCGTGAGCATCGTATATTTGACCTTTTACCATATTTATATTCATAGGGATGAAGGTTTTTTGATTTCCATCAGAAGCCGTCCCCGAAAGAGCAATATTAGAATAGGGATGCATGGATGGCGACCAAGTATCATATTTTAACTGCTTATTTATCTTGAAACAATCTTCCCCTGCCTGTGCCGAAGCAGGAGGGGCAAATACATCGGGAGCAGGATTAGGATCACCTGCTGTATAAAAATTACCTACCTTTTCGGGAGCATGAAGATTACTTAATTCAAATCTACTCTGAACATTATCAAAATTTAAAAGAGGATTATCTGCCCCTAAATAAACTTGACGAATATCTTCACTCTGTGCGTATTCAATTTGCCCGTAGTATTGTAAAGGGGCGAATCCACTACTCAACATTATAGCCGAATTCCCATAACCAGTAAAATGATAATCATAACCTATTTTTGTATCCGCACGTATCGCATCATCCTGTTCCCCGAAATATGAAATAGGTATTCCACCTATAGGTTTTGTAATTAATGCGATAAGACCATTATTTTTTCTCGCGAATCCATATGCTAAATTATCATCTCTATCGCCTATAGTTTGTTCAGATGTTAAATTACTACAATTTTCATTAAAATAAAAGAATATCGGCATAGATGTAGAATCCGAAGCCGAAGTTCTCGGAGGATCCTGTGTTTTTGTGACAAAAGGAACATTATACATGTCTGAACCCAAAGCATCTGAACCAGTAGCATCATTACCGCTACCAGATATACCTATATGAAGAAATCGTGCTTCTTTTCTAAATGATGCATTCAGGGAAGCTGATGTCGCATTAGGATAAACAGATGAATAACTACTATTACCTGATGTTGTAGCGTGATCTAATAATTCAGGATATAATCTTTGTGAATCAAAAAATTTCTTAAATTCTAATAAATTTGTTTCATTGTATGAAAAATTTGTATAAATTATCGCAGAAGAAGCATTCGCCAAAGTTATTGTAGTAGTTATTTTATTACCGTGATAAGCATTACATTCTCTACCGCTCTCAACAAACTCAGGTCGTTTAAAACCTATATGAGAATAATTTGTTAAATAATTTACAGCAGATGCTGTATTACAAGCATTAGTCCCTACACCCACAGGAATTCCAATAGTGCTACTCGCATTAAAAAAATCTTGATTTCCCGAAGCACTAAACATATAATAATTAGCACAAGGGAATGCTCTATAAAGTGTAGAATTCACGACACTTGTAAGGTCATTTTCAATAATATTAATTGTAGGTTCTGTTTTTGTTAATTGATTTGTTATGTCTCCTGAAATTGAAGAGGGTGAATTATAACCAGCGGGGACATTCAGTTTAACTTTCTGTAAAACCCTATTGTAATTACCGATAGCAGGGTCAGGTTTAGTGGGAACAGGTTGTAGATATGAAGCATTACTGGCTGATGATAATTCACTCTGTCTATAAACTATTTCAGACCTTTTGAATATTGTATATTTACTATTATCTTGTTTTAATTTTCTGATATTACCAGAAGAATTCGTTGAACTTATCGCCACTTGATCTAAAAAATCAGGTGTAAATACATGTGAAGCAGTAAAATAATATGTATTACATCCTTTCGCATATGAATCTGAAGCACTCCAAAAAGATGCATTCGTTGTCTCTACCCCAGAAGGGTCGCCACCAGCGTCCGCATTACCCATAGAAGCTGAACCGAAATTACGAGGAAGAGTTATATTATTTTCACCATTAGCGGTTTTGTAATATGATATTACTATTGATGCTTCATTATCTTTCATTTTAACTTTTTGTGATTCATTTGATGATGTTTCATAAGCATAACCAGTAGGAGAATATCCCTGTTCATCGGTTGATTTATGATATCCTATATATGATGAATTAATAGTTTCGGTTGTAGTGATTTCTTTTTCACCTAATACTTCACCATCCATTTGAATAACTGAACCACCTGCCCCTCTTTGAGCGATATGAGCAGATTGAATACTTACCTGATCACCGATATCAATTGTAATACCACTAGATACTTTATTTGTAAAAATAGCATTATCAGTTTGAGCGAGATTACTCGCTGAATATTCTTCACTTGATAACCTATTAGCATCAAGTAAAATAGTTTGATTATATCCACCCTGAGACATATTATATAAAGAGTAAATTTATTTTTTTTGATTTAAAATAATGAAATTTAACGAAGTGTGCTATGCTTAAAGGAGCGTAGTTGTGGCGAATCCATTACTAATCGTTGTAAGTTTAGCGAGTTCTAACCACGACCTCTGAGTATAATTACCGCCATTACCGAGACCATCATACTTGTAATAATATTCAATACCACGAGTATTTACTCTTTCATTGCGATTGAGACGATATGCTAACCAGTTAAATCTACCGAGAACACCTACTTCATCCGCATCATCACCCGACTGCTGTGAATATCCCATAAATTCATCGGTAGTGAGTGCTACACCTTCGGCACAGAATTCTTCACGAGTGACGAATGGAACCATCCCTTCTGCCTGAGCGGTATTATGAAACTGGCGAGATGGATTTGTGACGTCAATAGGATATAAGAAACGATCATTATATTTAAGATTCACAGTTAATGAACCATTTTCTTTTCCTGCGGCAGGAGCTTCACCGAAATCATATTTACCTTCAGGTGAAATACTACAAAATTTATTAGTAGTCTGTAAATCACTTGTAGCGAGGTCAGGTTGAAGACCTGTAATAACCTTAGTGACGATACGACCTGCTCCACCGAGATTTCTAATACGAGTCTGCCCATCATCAGTAGTAGATGATACAGATACTTTACTATGGCGATAATCAAAATGATTTAGTGTGAGTGTAGAATTAGCATTCGCATAAGCAGTCATCATTTCCTGAGGATAATATATGTAATCTGCGATTAATTTTACTTCATCCTGATTAACAGTGTATGTATTAGTAGCAGTTCCACTCGGAGCCTGAGCACGATTAACATTAACACGATCAAAATGTAATTCAACAGATACCTGCTCTTGCATCATATAGAGGGGAAGCTGAGTCTGTTTCAGCATGGGGAATAGTTCAGATAAAGCGATTTGGAATACAGGTTCATTTTTAATATCTGCCCACTGATGTACTTTTAAATCAGGTGTAGCAGATGTGAATGAAGCACCAGTAGCAGAATTGTATTCCCTACCGTTTGAGAGACCATAGAAAAACGATTGAGTATTATTCCCAGTGCCACCAGCAATAGAGGTGCTATCATCATATCTAAACTCGTGTGCGATACATCTACCAGATTGAACCTGTTCCCTTTCCTTTTGATGTTCATTGGAGATAAACATAGACTTGTAAGCAGATAAGAAATTATATCCATCAATCTCCTGAATAGTTTTCGTGCCGATCTTTAAAGCACAGCGAGAGATTAATTGATGAATACCTACATTGGGAGAGTAAAAACGAGTATTAGCATCAGGAGCATTTAAACCTAATGTAATCTTTGAATGACTATGAAGGATACCCTTGTTTAAAAATACAAATCTACAGAATGTATCACTTTTAACCACAGGATCTAAAATACTCGTTTCTACATCAGTAGAAGTAGTAGTATCCATAGGGGAAACACGTAGGAGATTGGGAACATTAGGGGAAACTGCTTGGCGTTCCACCATAGATTCCTGAACTTCACCATCAAAATTATCGGGGTCTTCGGTATTAGGAGTTGGCATTGATTTATTCATATTTATATTATGAATGTTAAAAAAATTTAAATTAAAAAAAATTATTTAATCTTAGATTAGCTTTGCTTAACGGATGAATTATTGCATCACCTGCATCCCCTGTGGGCCGAAAACGAGGGTATTTTTACTATGAACAAAGACGAAGAATGCCTGAGGACTATCAGTAGTTAAATCTAACGACATGTTTATACCGAAATTAACGTTGCGAAAATCTACACCTTGATCCGAAATATTATCATATGCGACCCCTACACCGAAAGCACATCCTCCATTTGCGAAATCTTTATCAAAGCGACCAGCATCCGATAATCTGGAATTTACAGGACCGACTGTAGTTCTTGTAATATCAGAAAATTTAGAAATCGCATTCATATAATTATATATGATTTGAGAATCTACAACCTTATTTTTAGCATCAATCTGCTGTAAAGTATTGATATTATAATCAATTGGGAACTTAGAACCATTACGAGTAAAAAATAGTTCTTTAATATCGGCAGATGAACCATCATTATTAGTTGGATACAGAGTAGCGAGACCATCATACAAGAGATTATTAATATGAGCAGCAGGGATAATATTCGCGAAAACACCGAGGACTCTACTTAATCCTAATTGGAAATTTATAATACCATTCGCAGAGTTAATAGTTTGATAATACGAAGATAATGAATTATATTCATAGGTTCCAGAAGGTTGAGATTTCATCTGTTGAAGCATTTGAGGTTCAGGGTCAGCGAGTTCTGCGACAAGGGATACATCACTGAATTCATAAAGGGATTCACTATAACTTGCGGAATCAGCATCAGCAGTAGTGTGGAATACCTGCGAGTCTGGCGATAAATGAAGTTCAATAAGAAGACCACCTACCGCCTCAGCCATAAGGGGGATAGGATTACCACCCGATAGGAGACCACAGGGAAGATTCATACAGAAATGATTTTGAGTAGATGAACTAGATGGAATATTTACAACCGATTGAGTCTGTGCTTCATACGATGGAAGGATTAAAGCAGATTCATATAAATGAGTCATATTATCATCTAATGAATTAACCGCTGGGAGATACGATGATAGGAAACGATTATAATGCCTAATAGATTCAATAGTTTGACCAGTTCTCTGCGATTTTATAGTGAGTGTATCAATTGTAGAATATACACCTAATTTTTCACTCATAGCGAGGTTTGAAGTTCCCGAAGTACTGGAAGAAGCATTCGTTAAAAGAGTTCTAAATTTACCAGTAAATCTTACAGATTGACCTAAAAGCATTCTATCTTGTTCTCCGATAATAAACTGAATTACAGGATTACCATCCTTAAAACTGATAGTTCCGTTGGCAGTGACGTTGCTTGGGACGATTTCTACATTCATTTGCGACATGTTATTTATATGAATAATAAACTTAAAAAAAATTTAATAATAATTTAAAATTTAGATTAATCTATCTTTCGGCTTAACTTAACGCAGTTTGCCTTCGGCTTAAACCTGTACATCTAATCCACCATTTTTGATTACGAGGCGACGAATATGAGATACATAGTTATTCCAGAGCTTATTCTTTGTTTGATCGGCACCCGTATATTCTACCTGTAAATTAAAATCTTTACCACGAGCATCATATACCGAGTTTTTACCGAGTGCTAATGCCCTGCCGATAAAGAAATTACTCTGAAACTGCCTGAATGAAAGAGGTTCAATATCCGCCATTGCTAAACTTTTTTCGGCCTCAATACACCACTGCTGTGAAATACTATTCTTTGCGGAAATCTTAGATACATCAACCTTCCTTGAAGGATTAATTTTACCATCATAGATAAACTGATATTCCTGTAGATTATCACTTAAACCTACTAAACCACTACGAGCAGAGCGAACTATAACATCATCAGGATCTTCGTGTTCTACATATGTAGTGCTTCCAGATAGTAATTGCTTACCTGAATAATTACTTGCGTCAGTAGGGATACATAAAATACTCGTAGCACGACTCTCAATAAGCGGTAATCTAATATTCGCCACATTATCACCTAATAGTTGTGAATATCTGTAATTAGTGAAGGTTCTATAATCATAATGAATAGTTCCACCTTCCTTCATCATGCTCATCATACTATTTTCATATCCATCTGGAACCTGAATCTGTTTTACTATTAATTCTACATCTGAAACAGTATAATCTACATCATATGAAGATGCTTCATCTACACTCCTATCAACCATAAATACACGTGAAGCATTTGCTCCACCGATATCAAAACCTAAATTAGATGTCATTTCACTATGAGTAATCTTAATTTTAGCAGGAGCAGTAGAAGCACTAGTATCTTGTTCTATCCGTGTAATAGTTCCCACTGAACCATTAATAACCTTATTATCATAATCTACCAGAGAAAATTTTTGACCGACTACAAATGGGAATACATTCGTAGAAGTCATATTATTATCGCGTGTAGTGTAAAACGATGTAAATGTTCCAGCATTCACTATACTACCACTTGTAGCCGAAGCAGTATCAGAACCCGTGCGAGAATGAAACATAGGATTTAATCTTAAAGTTCTATCCTTTGCTACCGAATCTAATTTTCTGAAAACCTTCTTCTTTTCTTGAAGTAAAATTTCAATAAATAAACCATCAGTTAAAAGAGCAGGGAATACTGCTTCATTTCTGAATAATCCAGTATTTAAATGTAATTCACCCTTCACAGTTTTAAGTTCATTATCATCAAAATCATTGAAATCATCTGTTAATGTAGGAGAATCACCTGTAATAGTAGAGAAATATGGATTTGAGAAACAATTACCCTGAATAGTCTTAGTAGTGCCGAGGGTTCCACGACACGCAGGATCATAATCAGTAGAGCATTCAGTTAAAGCACGTTTCTTTTTAAGATTATCATTTGTTTCATAATCAAAGCGTAGAGCAGTTAAAACATCATAACCTTCTATCTCCTCTAATAATGCGGTTTTTCGCCCAGAAAATAGCCTCACAGATCTGATTAATGAGTGTAATCCCGTCTGTGCGTCCAGCTGAGTCCGCATAGGTGCTACACCAGCAGGTAAAGCGAAGGATACATTCATCTTTAAACGAGACTGCGATAAATCTACAAATTTAGATGTGGGCGGGATATATAAATCAATCTTACCCCCTGATTTATAATTAAGTCCATTCTCGCTTGGAACAGATACATCAGTTTGCCCGACTTGGATTTTATCAGAGGATACGAAAAAGGAACTCATTTGTTTATAATATGAACCATCAAAAAAATTTAAAAGATTAATAATTAAAAACCAAAGGTTAAACTACGTTAAAAACTACCTGAACCCACGATTTGTGTTTTCGCCGAAGGTAATTGAGATGCTACTAATCCCATACTCTGAAAAGCAGGTGAAACTTTAACTGATGTAATTTTAGGAGGTGGAATGTGTCTTTTAGTATCATCATCTTTTTTATCCATATCAGCACTGATATCTTTTACTGTATCCATAATACCACCGACTAAATTTAATCCAGCACCGACCACTTCTAAAGGTGGAAAAGCGATACCTGCTACATCAGCGACAGCTCCCGCTTCTTGGAATTTATCCGCAGTAGATTCACCACTAAATATATTTTTTCCATCTATTAAATTTTTCACATTTTTACCGATATCAATAGCACCAGAATAATCTCCTATTGCTTTCCCACCTACTTCGGATAATGCCGATAATCCAGCATCACCCACTTTACCTGCTAATCCTGCCTTTAAAGTTTTCTTAATAACATTAGAAACGAGACCTGAACTTTCCCTTTCGGTCGCCTGAGTAAGATCTTTTGTAGTATCACCAGCGACTTTACCAGCATCAATAGCTTCTTGACCTGCTTTCTGAGCATCTACTAAACTAGTTGTAATTTTACCATCTCCACCTACTTCACCTAGTTCTAAAACCTGAGGTTTAGGTTTAGGTTCTCCATATACTATGGCGTGTGCTGTATTTTTAATATTATTCGTTCTTTCACTGAGTTCTTTTGAAGCATAACCAGCGAAACCATGTTCCCTTATTCCAGCACCACCTTTCACTAAACCGATACCAGCACTGAGACCACCAGTACCATCTTTAAACCCGTGAATACCTACATCTTCTTCTTCTTCCCTTTTATCTGTTGAAAGATCATTTTTTTTCTGTTGTGTATCATTTGTAAATTTTTCCCTTGCCTGTTGATTATGAACTATTACACCATCATTAAAATTTTTTACACGAGAATTAAAGGATGTTCCCTGTGATAAAGCATCAGCATAACCGTAATGAGACATTTATATAAGTTATATTGATTTTAATTTTTTTATGAGATAAATAAAATATGATACCTAAAACGATTCATCAAATATTTTGGAATTTTAAAGGAAAAGAATTAAATGAAATAGATGTATTCAGGGAAAGTGTGGATGAAACTAAAAGATTTTGTGAGGAATACAAATATGAATATAAGATGTGGAATCTTAAAGATTGTGAAGAATTAATATGTGAATATTTTCCTCAATATATATGTCTTTGGAATGAGTTTAGATTTGATATTCAAAGATGTGATTTCATTAGATATTGTATTTTATTTATTCACGGTGGATTTTATGTAGATTGTGATGTATATCCTATACAAAATTTAGATTCACTTTTAGATTCAGGGAGACAGGTATTTACATCTTGGAATGATGATAAAGATAAGAAACCTTATAATGCTGTAATGGGTTCAGTAAAACGCAATCCATTATTTTTAGATATAATGGATGATATCCAGAACAGAGTCATACAAAAACAGAGTAAAAAAATATATGATACTTGGAAAGGAAGATTAGTATTTCAGACAACAGGTCATCATATGTTAAAGCGACATGTCCCTAAGGAAAATATATATGATTTAATGCTCATATACAATGAAAAGAAGAATATATATACAACTTCACCTAATCCATATTTTTATGATAATAATATTTCATTCTGGCATCACCAGTGATGCATCACCTTCCTTCGAAGTGAAGAGTAATTTATCACCCTCAGCTAATTGAGTCTCAAAATTTCTGAAAGCACGAGCAGGATTACTCTGTAAATCTAAATATAAGAAATCATATCTTACTTCTGTTGCTTTCGCATATATTTTTCTAAATTTATCATCTCCACCGAACATACCTGAAAATTCTTGAGATATTTTATCTAATTCACTCATATTCTGTAAATTACCGCATATGAAGGCATTAGTATTATTCCTTATCGTCGGGCCGACTGCTTTGAAACTCTGAACACTTATAGCGAGTAATCCTACACCATAATGTCGAGACCTCGTGACTAAATGATTTAAATAACTATTTCTTTTTACACTTCCTAAAATATCATCAAAAATCATTCCTATGAAAGGTCTTTCATCATCTTCAAAGGTTTTCTGTTGCTCTATGATACCTGCTAAAATATTATCATCATAACCAGTATAACAATCACACGCTTTTCTTAAAAATCTACTTGTGATATCCTGATCTATTGTATTACTCATAATAGTAATATTATCCATAGCACCTTTATAAAAATCATCCCTGAGTATCATATTACTCAATATTGTAGATTTACCAGATTTCGTGGGCATTACTAAACACATAATACAGGGTAATTCAGGTAAATTAGGATGAGTAATTTTTCTGGGTTTTTCTTTAGGAGGATCTTTAACAGGGAATATTTGAGGAACGTTTCTTTCCATCTTTTAAATAATATTAGATTTAATTTTTAATAACATTATGAATTTATAACAAAGAGCGAGTTTTTTTTCTCTGAATGTGCGTGAATGTTTTTTCTTAACATATACATAATAAGAAATTTTTCCGCTTCTTAATATAATATGAACATGCCGATGTCCCGAAGATGCCACAGGTGTAGCAGAGTAAGGTCGTTTAAAATTTAATCGTTGTAATTGTTTAGTCATTATAAAATTTAAATGAATCGTGTTTAAGTGAAAAATCCACGCCACGGATCATTTGTAGGAGCAGGTGTAGGATTAATCGCTCTTGCGAGTGTCGCCCTCATCTTATCTTCTTCTAAACGTTTCTTTTCTGCTTCACGTTTTTCCTTTTTCTGTTGTTTCCTGAGTGTATCATATTGTGAAATAGCTGATAATACAGCACTATCTAAATCGTCCTTTGTAAATCCATTTACTTTTTCAGGTGTCTTTGATATAATTTGATTATTTATTTTATCTTGTTCTGCTCGTTCCTTTGCCATTTGATTTTTTAATGAATCCTCTTCATCTTTTTTCTTCTTATCTAAGATCTTTTTTTCTGCCTTTGCGACCAATGCTTCTTCCTTTTCCTTTGCCTTACGCTCACGCTCTACTCTACGTTTTTCAGATGCGATTTCCCTCATCTTCGCTAAATGATTCTTCTGCTTATCACTCATAGGTGCTTTTCTTACATATTTCCTTTTAGTTCTTTTTTCTGGATTAAATTCTGTAGGTGTTTCTTGACATAGTACAGCTTCGCTTTGTTCTATGACAGGTGCTATTTTTTGAGGTGTTCTTTCACTGAATACTTCATCTTCATCAGGTATTTCACGCTCATCAATATTTATAATATCATCTTTATCTTCTTTATTATCACTCTGTTCAATAATATCATCCATCAAATCCATATTACCAGATTCAGGTAATTTATTATCAGGTTCTTGTATGGGTTCATTAGGTTTTTCAACTTCAATTACAGGTAAAAGTTTATCCATTTATAATATGAACAACAAAATAAAAGATAGAGAAAAGATAGAATTAAATTAATTATAATTTAGATTTTTGACGAATGTGAAATAATACTTCTGAACTACCAGTTAAATCTTTTGCGAATGTTTCATCCTTCCTTACAAAATGAACATCTAAATCTGTAATTGTAAAATCTGTAGGATTATTTAAATCAATATAGGTTTTATCTGGATTTTGAAAGAATAAAGCACCAGTTTCAGCACCAGAATTATCGAATCTCGGCACCTGAAATAATATCTTTGATGGATTACCAGTTCCAAAATTTAAGGTTTTATGATTAAGAGTAGGGACTCTTATAAATGTAGAATGTTCAGAAGTCATAGCAGGGCGAGTAGTAGATGTGAATGATGCTTGACCTGTGGCATCCGTCACCGAATCTTCTAAGGGAGCAACAGCAAAAGGAGCGAAACCTAATACATTCATACTATTCGGTGTCCATTCCTGAACTATATTCTGTGTATATTTTTCAGATTTACCAGTTATAAATATCGGTTCATAATCTCCCATCGCTGAGGCACTAAGACCCTTGTAAGGTCGCACATAAGGACTTGTAAAAGGTGTATCCTGAGCACCACTTTGATTAAGGAATCTTCTCATAATATCCCTTTCATCTACATTCATCACCCAATAATCAGCACCAACCCAAGGAGTATTAGGAACATAAAACCCTGTGCCAGTATCAACAGTTTCATTAAATACATTATCCATATCAGCATGAATAATAGATTTAAACGCCCAGTTATTCGGTAGAATATTTCTATGAATCGTTGTTCCAGTGCGACATTCATATTTAGATATATTTAAATCATCTGTATCTTCCCAAAGACCAGCAGTAGGATACATTTTCCAGCAGTTTTGATTCACAGGTTTAGGAACTTGATCTTTAAATGAAGCAGATGTAATAGTATTAGGAGCACATACAACCTTACCTGAGGCACTTATAATAACCTTTTCATTCTCAATTCTAAATGTAATATCTGAAATAGATGCCGATGGAATAGGAGAACCTGTGGCGAATGAACTATTATCACCATTATTCGCTGCTGTTGCCGTATTATTTTTCTGATAATAAATAATCTCCCTCATCTCCATTCCACCATTACCACGACTTTCAGGAACTAAATGATATAATCTAAGGACATCATCTAAACCAATCTGAGCTGCATAATCATATAACTGATCATCATCGGGGCCGAGTCCATCATCAGAAAAAGTAAAAGTATGTTCTAATGTCGGATTATTTTCTACAAAATTTACATCTGAATTATATATGGGTCTCGCTAAACCTACTGTCCATTGAGAACCAGTAAAAGTATCAAAAGTAATATTACCACCGAATAATGATATGGGACCACCAGCATCATCGGTAGGTTGTAATTGAAA
>Ga0181396_1000229_pt1 | contig 12882 bp, 8 predicted proteins | sample 19SPOviralmetaG_FD_130125 | JGI IMG/M metagenome (GOLD analysis project Ga0181396, IMG submission 130125) | Marine viral communities from the oligotrophic San Pedro Time Series (SPOT) site, San Pedro Channel, CA, USA - 19 SPOT_SRF_2011-01-11 | ecosystem: Environmental > Aquatic > Marine > Strait...
CACAACTGTTACAAGGTATGGGTGGATAATGTCAATTAACAATGATTTTGCAGAAATAGTACATAACTCACTTTATGATGTTGATGAAAAATGTGATGACATATTGCTAGATGAAGAAGTACTGCAACCAAGAATGTTTAGAGATCAAATGCCACCACTTGCATTTCCTTTTGGGTATATGATTATAAGTTCTACTTTTATGTTTTTTGATGATGATGAGGAGCAAGATGGCAACGAGGAGTTCTAGTAATAGAGGTGTTAGTGGTAGAAATACTAATGTACCACCACCAGCAAGAAATTATAGCGATACAACACAGGCAGTTCGTAGAATACCTGGTATGGATTATGGTGAGCAAAAAGAATTAACAGAGCAACAACAAGCTGCACCATTACCAAAAGACAGTACTCCACAAGCACAACCAAGATCAGCTAGACCAATGCCTAATGTAGATGTATTTGGTGCGACACAAAGACCAACAGAACCTGTTACGGCAGGATTAGACTTTGGTCCTGGTGTAGGTCCTGCTCAACCACCACAACAAAATGTAAATGATTTGTTATATCAAATGTATGTTATGACAGGTGATACTGCGTTACTTCAGTTGGTGGATTTTGACTAATGGCAATTAAAAATTTTGGATATGATGATGATATTTATGATGATAAATTTACACAAGAATTTCAAACAAAAGAAAAAATATCACCTGTAGTATCGCAAGAAGAAGCAAATAGAGCTGCACAAATAGCTAATGCTTATCCTAATTTACCAGGAAGTGTTGTGGCTGCTGCTGCAAAAATAGGTTTAGGTTTTAATGATAACGCTTTAACAGACATAGCAAAAAAAGTAGAGTTACAAGCAGAAAGTAAATTTAATAATATTAAAAGATTTGTTAGTGAAAACCCATTAGCAAATCAAGTAAAAAATAATAGATTTTTTCAAGTTATTAATAGTCCTATAGACAATATTTTAAAACCAACTGTAAGAGGTGCAGTAACAGGTTTTGTAGATATATACGAAGCTATATTTCCTGCTTTAGCTAGAGCAGAAGAATTACAAGATCAAAACCCTGATATGTCATTTAGTGATGCTTACAAACAAGCTATTAAAGGAACACTTAGAACTCCTAAAATGTTAGAAGCTATAAGATCTGGAGAAAATTTTGATATGGGTAGAGGATGGTTAAAACTATCTACTGACCCTTCTGATACTGATGAATACAAAAGATTAGTTGCAGCAGGTACTGATCCCATACAAGCAAGACAATATGTTTTAGATAATGTACTTGGAACTCAAATAGATGTAGAAGCTAGAGAAACAGCAGAAAACATAATACAGTTTCAAGGAGAATTGGGTAAACAATTTAAAAATGCAGGATTAAATCCTTCAGTATCTCCAGGTAGAAAAGTGTTTCAAGAATTAGGTTTATATGAATTATACGAACCTGGAACTAAACAAGCTCAATTTGGTACAGGTGCATTAGACTTTGGTTTTCAATTAGCATCTCCTGAAAACTGGGCAACGCTTGGTATAGGTCAAGCACGACAAGCAAGTAGGATGTTTCAAGCAGCAGAAGTATTAGATGATGCAGGTGTAATTACTAGAGGCATAAGAAGTACATTTCACGGACCAACATTAAAAGCATATTTAGCTAGTGATAAAGGTAGAGATTTTAAAAAGTTGCTTTGGGAAAATGTAGATAATCCTTTTGAAATATACACAAGAACAAAACAATCAATAAGTGATGGTGATTTTTTTGCAGGGTTGAAAGAATTAAAAGAAGGTTCTCCTATAAAAGAATTTGGTTCAGAAGCTGAAAAATTGTTAGATAATTTCTTATCAGAAAAAGTAATTAAAGAAGGTGTAGACAAAGCAGAAGGTCTTGGATCAGCAAGATTAATTGATGCTACAAATATGTATGTACCACAAGTTATTCGTGGTAACGGATTACAAAAAGCATTACAATTATATTTTGCACCTTCTTACGGAAAATTAATTGATGCAAACAATTCATCAGATGCTTTAAGAAATTTATACAGATTTACTTTACAATCAAAAGCATTTGTTAAACAGGCAGAAGATGGACAAAATTTAGCAAACAAATTATTAAATGATGCTATTGATGTGTACAAACAAGGTGGAGATATTGATGCAAAATTAGGAAATGTAGTTGCTAATTGGTTAGAACAAGATTTTAGAAAAGTATTAATTGATTCTGGAGTTAAAGAATCTGTTGCTAAAGCAGCAACTAAAGTAGCTAGACAATTTAGTGATGATGCAAATATAGCTGCTGATATTAATAAAGGTAAATATGGTCAATATAGTAATGGAAAAGATTTTGAATATTCACAAAGATTAATAGATCAAGGTGTAGAACCAAATCAAGCAAATGAAATAAGCAGAGCATTATCCTCTACTCAATTAAACAATAATATTTATTTACCAGATTTAAACAAAGTTGTAAAAGCATCTAATCAAATGACTAAAAATATGCAAGGTAATATGACTAAACTTGTTGATAAAATAGGTGGAGAAAACTCTGAAGCATTTGTACAATTTTTAGATTGGTATAACTCTGACATATTTAAACCTTTAGCATTATTAAAACCAGCGTGGACAGTAAAGGTAGTTGGTGAAGAACAATTACGATTAGTGTCCAGAGGAATATCAAATGGTGCATTAGCACCTATACAAATGATAGCTAGAGTATTTGGTAGAAGTGTTGGTGCAGAGGAAGGTGGAAAACTTAAAAAAGGAGTTGATCCATTATTACCTAGCGAAGCAGTTAGTGGTTCTTGGGCATCAGATGCAGCTTATGATGATTCTTTAACAGGATTAAATAATGTTCGTGTACAAAGAAGAAAACCTACTGTAGGTTCTAGGTGGGGTTCTGTAGGTAAAGCACAAAAAGAATATAACGAATCTGTTGTTAAAACTGTTTATCAAATGATTAATGATGAAATTACGCAAAAAATTGCATATATAGAAAGTAGAAGTAACTTAACACCATTACAAAAAAAACAAGCATTAGATGTTTTAGCTAGACAACTTAAAGATGGACCTTATAAAGCTAGATTAGAAAAAGTTGTAGGAGATGTTTCACACCCTTTCCATAAAGCACTAACTGATAATGTTGTTGCAGAAGAATATGTTTACTATTTAAGAGCATCAGTCCATCAACAATTAGGTGGAAATGTAGTAAGAAAAGGAGATAGTGCTTACGATTGGGTAGATAGTTTTGCTACAACAGATTTATTAAATGTAATTGCAAGTGGTGGTAAATTTACATCTAAAAATGGAAAAAAATATGACATATTAAGTTCAGCAGCTATTGCTAAAAGTAAATTAAAATCTAAGAAAAAACAAAAAGAATTACAAGAAAAACTTGGAGATAAAAATTTTGAACAACTAGCAGATGAATATATAGATGGAAAACTATCAGATGAAGATTACACAGAGTTAGCAAAGGTATTTACAGAATCACAAGGAGAAATAGCAGATGCTTTTATTGGAACATACTATAAAGATTTACCAGAAATAACTAGAGGTCAATACGCACCACAATTTACAGATGAAAATTTGTACAATAAAACAATTAATAGTTTGTTTACATCATTAATGACTATACCTACAAATAAATTATCTAGGTCACCTGCATTTAGAAGGTTGTATTGGAAGCGTGTATCAGAAACTATAGAATTTTTAGGCAGAGATGCTAGAGATGAAATGGTAAATATAGCAAATAAATCATTAAAAGAATTTACTGCGTATGACCCAAAACTAAATGGTTACTTAAAAAAAATAAATAGTGCAGGTTATTCAGGACCTAAAGAAGCTATTACTGATGTTAATTTGTATGACAAGATGGTAGCTTCTGATGCTTTGACACAGACTAAAAAATTACTTTATGATATATCAGAACGAACTGTTGTAGGAGATTCGCTTAGATTTGCATTTCCATTCCTAGAAGCATACTTAGAAATATTTAAAACTTGGTCAGACATTACAAATAAATCAGGTGGTAAAAACTTAGTAAATCTTAATAAGCTAGTGCAAAGTGGTAGTGAACCTAATCCATTAGCTGATCCTACAGGTCAAAGAGGTTTCTTTTATACAAACCCTGTAAACGGAGAAGAAGTATTTGCATACCCAGGTACAGGTCTTGTACAAAAATGGATGTTTCCTGAATTACAAGATACAGGAGTAGATGCTTCATTCCCTGTGTATGTATCATCTGTAAACTTAGTAGCAGATATTATGCCAGGTATAGGACCTATTATTAGAGTACCTGCTAGTTATTTAAGAAAAAACTTTCCTGAAGAAGGTGCTATAAATCAAATATTGTTTGGCGACTTTGCACCACCAAATAGTTTTATTGAAGGTGCTGCACCATTTCCTGCTTGGTTAAAAAAGTTTTATCAAGCATATAAAGCAGGTGGTACAAGTAGTCCTGAATTAAATAGATTATTTAACAATACAGTTATTGATACTTACAAAGCATTGATATATGCAGGTGCTATAGATGACAGTAAACCACAAGGTGCAGAAGAAGGTTTAGAGTTAGCAACAAGTTACGCACAGAAAATATTTGTTATTAGAGGAGCTTCACAACTTATAGGTCCAACAGGTGCTGCATCACCACTTTGGACTGTTACAGATAAATCAGGATCAGCATTGTTTGTTGAATCATTAGCAGATACATACAGAGATTATAAAGCTGCTGCTGATGGAGATGATTATGAAGCAACACAGAGATTTGTACAAGAGTTTGGACTTGATCCAACTGCTATGCTTACATCAAAATCAAGAGCAATAGTAGCTAGACCAGTTACAGTATTTAGTGCAGATTGGGCAAGAGATAATAAAGACCTTTATGATGATTTTGGTTCTACTGCATTTTATTTAACACCTACTGATATAGATAATGAGTTTAGTTATGATGCTTACCTTAACGCTTTAGAAGAAGGTACACTTGCACCAAGAACTCCAGGACAATGGGTATTAGCAAAAAATAGATTGTTAGGTTCTATTGCTTATGAAAACTTTTTGCGTAATACAACAGTAGGTGGTACAACACTTATGAACACAAACACTAAAACTGCACAATTACTTAAATGGACAAAACAATCACAGTTAATGCAACAGTATTGGGGTTATGGACAAGATGCAGGATTTGAAGTAGATAAACCTAATACAGACTTTTTATTACAAGAAATGGGTGGACAAACATATTTACCAGATCGTACTTCTAGTTTTAAAGATGGTTGGATTACATCTGATTACACACCTATAGATAAACTACAAGATAACAACGCTGCTATAGCCTATGGTAAGTACAGACAAGCATATGACAAGATTGTTGCAGAAGCTATTAACAGAGGATATGCTCCAAGTTCTATTAGAACAAATAGAGAATTAGTAAAAGCAAGACAATACTTACGGAATTTAGCGACTAAACTAATATTAGAGTACCCTGAATTTGGACCTTTATACAACAGTATTTTGGAAAATGAATTGAGGGAAGAAGTATCAGACCAAGAATTATTAGGTATGTAAATGAATGATGTAGATAGATTAGTACAAGCAATAGTTGAGCAAGACACATTAGCAGGTCAAAATCCTATATTAACTGAAGAAGATATACAACAAATGAAGTTAATGGGTACAACTGATGATGTACAAAATTATGCTATATCAAAAGGAATAGCTTCAGCAAAAGTAAATAGTGCTTTAATAAGTTCAGGATTAGATGCTAGTGCTGATCCACTAGGAGATATTACAGGTTTATTTGGTTTTGGTACAGAGGATTCTATTATTGGTGGATTACCTAGTGATTACACACCTAGAAATCCTGCTGATACAGATTTTTACAAAGAGGGTGATGAATATAATATCTTTGCTAACTTACCCACAGAGGACTTATATTCATTACAAGCTAGATTAATACAAGGTGGTTTGTTAGCTAGAGGTAACTTTACTCCTGGTGATTTTGACAAAGCAACTGCTAGTGCTATGAGATTAGTATTAGGCAGACAAAATAGAATAGGTGTCAAATCAGGAGAGAAATCTACTGCGTGGAATGAATCATTACTTTTATATCAAAATGAACCATTACCAAGTGGAGAAGAAGTATCTGTATATTTACCACCTGATTATGCAGAAGTATCAACAAGAATTAATAATTTATTTACACAACAATTAAACAGACAACCTAAAGGTTATGAGTTACAATTATTAGCAGAACAGTTTTATAATGATGCTTCTTTACAATCACAACAACAATCAGAGTTAGCAGAATTAGCTTTAGGACCTACTGTTGAAGAACTAGAATCAGGAAATATAGGAACTAAAAATATACAGGATGTAGTATCTGAAACAGGTTTACAAGAAGTATCTCCTACAGGTAGGTTATACGAAAACTTTAATAATTTAATTGCAAAAGAGAAAGAGAGATTAGGAGCTAACGCTGATATTCAAACAACTGGTCGCAATATGCTTGGTACTATTCTCGGTACAAGGAGATAGTATGCCAAGTAACAGAGAAATACAAGCATTTAGATTAGCAATAGCTTTAACTGAAGGTGGTGGTGAAGTAAATTATACACAAGTAAATCCTTCAACAGGTGCATATGGGGCTTATCAATTTTTACCTGATGAGGATTGGGATTGGTATAGAAGTAAAGTAAAAGGTTTTGAAGATGCAGACATAAGAGATCCAAGAGTTCAAGATGCTGTTGCTACTTGGCATTTTATTAACAATTATAATGATTTTGGTTCTTGGGAACTTGCAGCTATTGCACATTTTGGAGGAAGAAAAAGAGCTTTCAAAGCTAAAGAAAATGGTATTGATTCTGTTATAAATTTAGAAGATGATACAGGTGTAAATATTGGCAAGTATATGAATATAACTATGCAGAATTACAAAGAGCAAATGCAGTTGATGTCAAAAATAGACAAAGATGTTAAATCATTAAACTTACCTAGTAGTGATGAAGAATATTTTCAAGGGTCATTTGAACCAGAAAAAATTGTAAACAAAGAAGCAGCTACTGTATTAGATGCAGTATCTACTGCTGTAAGTGAAGGTGGCAGAAAAAAATTTCCTATGGACACTAAAGTAGAATACAATTCACAAGTTCCAAAACAAGCAGATAGCTATAACAAAGCTATGGCTAAAACAGATTACAATAGATTTGAGATGCAATAATGGCTAAAACATATACATACTATGACAAAGATGGAAAAAAAAGAGAGTTTACTAAACCACAAGATGATTTAGTAAAACAAGGGTTATTATTTACTATTGATCCAACACAATCAGCTCCAACACAAACAAAAACACTAGATGAAATACTTAGTGAATTAACTGATGGACCATCTGTACCTGCTGATATTAGTAATTATGAATTAGATAAATTAAATGAAGAATATGGTTTTGCAAATGATGCTTTTGATAGTGCAATACAAAGAGCAATAAATAAAATTGAAAATCCAAGTATAACAGTATATACATCAGAAGATTTTAAAATTTTAAAAGATGGAGCATTTGATGCTTTTACAAGTGCATTAGGAGCGAATGATGAAGATGCTGCTACAAGGATAGGAAGTATTTTTAGACTTGCTGCATTAGGTTTAGGTTACGGAGTAAGGTTAGGTTCAGAATTAGTAGAAGAAACATTTGGTTATATTGTTAATTCTGTTGGTGATGCTTTTACACCTGATGCAGGTGGAGTTGCAGATTCTTTCGTAGATGCTGTTGTTGGAAAACCTGGACAAAATACTGTTAGTAACTGGTGGGAAAGTGTTTCCCCTAAATACAGATATGATAGTAGTTTAAATAAATTTATAGATGTTTCAAGTAACGCAGTTTTAGACCCAAGAGAAGTAGTAGAACAAAATAAAAATACAACAACTACTACACCTACTGTTACTACTACACCTACTGTTACTACTACACCAACAGTTACAACTGCTCCTACAGGTCAAGCATATAATGCTATTGGTCAATTAGGACCTAGAGGAGAAAGCAACGAAGATTATGAATATAAATTTGATAATCCACCAGGACAAGGATTTAACCCTGGAGTAGGTACAATAGGCGACCCAGATCCTGAACCATTAGAACAATCACAAGAAATAGATATGCGTACTATAACTATTTACAAAGATGGTCAATCAAAAACTGTAGATTTTAGAACAGTACAATCATTTTTAGATGATGGTTGGAGTACAACAAAACCTGAAGAAGAAATTGTTGTAGAAGATGAAGAAGTTATAGATGATGATACAGGTACAGGACAAGTTGTTAGTGATCAGCTAAACGAGTTTAATAACATTCCTAAAAATTCAGTATTAATAGAAGCAGGTGGAGAGTTATTTTTAGGTTATGAAGTACCTGGTGCATACGGACAACTGTACAATGGTAATCCTATTTATATGCTTTACGAAGTATTAAACAATGATGTGTTTGAAGCAGGAATATTAACACAAGGTGCAAGTCCACAAATCAATGTATCATTAGGTTCTAAACAAGACCTTAACCAATATGGAATAGTTGTTGGTGGAACAGATGAACTTACTGATGATGTTGAACACCCTTTTATTAGATTTACAGAAAACTTTGAAGCAGGTAAAAGAGTTAATCCTTGGTTAGCAGATACAGAGATAAATCCTAATACAGGTGTTACTTATCAACAAGAAGCTATAGAGTTTTTAGCAGAACAAGCATTAGAACAATTTACACCTGAACAAACACAAGTTAGATATGAAGGATCTGATTGGTATAGAAAATCTACTACTGCACAAAAAACTTGGCTTACAACTTTACTTACACAACCAGCACAAGCTGAACAAGATATACAAGATAAACAAATAGAAGTAAAGATAGCTATGGAAGCAAATGGTATTGCAAGTCCACCTGATGCGTTAGTTAGTTGGGTTGCAGATAAAGCAGTAACAGGAATGTGGACACAAGTATATACAGACCAACAGGTAGCTTTACTTGCTGATCCTTATAAACCTGGCACAAGAGATACAGGTATGGTGAATTTTATAGAAGGTGTAGGCGTAGGAACTCTTGATAGATTATCTGTAGGAGAAAAGACAGTAAGAGATTTATACAGAAGATATTTAGGGCCTTCTCTTGGTAGTGCTAGTGATACAGAGATTGCAGAAAAAGCAGGATTGTTAAGGTCTGATCCTGATGCAGAACAACAACTTAAATCTTATTTAGAACAACAAAGACTTGCTATGTTTGGTAATTACACAAATCCAACTTTGACTTACAATGATATTGTGCAACCTTATAAGAACTTAGTTAATCAAGTGTGGGGTCAAGAAGTAGATGAAACACAAGATTGGTTTATAAAGATGGTACAAGATAATGATATTGAAAAAGCATATACAACACTTAGAGAAAAAGGTATGGATCAAGGTATTGAAAGAGTACAAGATCAAGCGTTAAATGATTTACAAAGCACTATAGGACAAGGACAGATTGCACCACAGTTAGGAGCTAATACATAATGGAAGAATTTTTACAAAAAGCTAGAGCTTTATATCCAGGCTTACCTGATAGTTTTATACAGTTATATGCACAATATTGGCAAAGCACAGGTAATGCACAACAAGCTATAAGTCAAACAAGACAAGACCCAAACTATGACAATATATTTCCTGGTAATAAAACAGAACGAGGACAAATTAGATATGATGAAGTTACTTATTTTGCATTAGAAGATTCTTTTATAGGAACACTTGCAGAGTATGGCATACCTAGAAATACATCACTTAATATATTACAAGACAGATTTGTAAATTTAATAGAAGGTGGCGTGTCTGCTCTTGAATTTGAAAAAAGAGTTGCAGATGTATATAGGGGAATTGTACAAAACATACCTGAAGTACAACAATTTTACGCAGATAACTTTGATATAGATTTAGATGAACAATCAATATTTCTTGGTGCATTAGATCCAACAGTTGGAGAAGATATTGTGTCAGGTAAAATAACACCAGCACAAATTGGTGGAGAAGCAAGAAGAGCAGGATTTACCATTTCACTAGAAGAAGCTGAAAGAATACAACGATCTGGATTATCACAACAAGAAGCTAGAAGATTATTTACACAAGCACAAACAGAAATACCTAGAATACAAGAACTACAACAAAGAGAAGGTAGAGAACCTGTAGGTCAGTTTGGTTTAACAGAGTTTACAGAAGCAGCAGTATTTCAAACACCTGAAGAACTAGAGGAAATACGAAGATTGGAAAGAGAAGAAGAATCTAGGTTTGCTCCTGTTGGTGGTGCTGCTAGACAAGGTCGTAGAGTTACAGGATTAATAGAAGAATAAACATCAATATACTATATATAGTGTATAATAAAAGTATCGCATAGTGGTAGTCTGCGAATATAAATTGACTCTGCACCTCCAGTTTATATCTGGCGTGTAAACTGCGTATTTCAATTCGCCTAGTATCTGAATAGCCGAAAGTGGCTGACAATTTTTGTTATTCTTTATTATTATTTGTCGCCTATCACATCATTATCCCAAGGGTGATGTAGCTAGTAGAAAACTTGGAGTAGGAGAAATAATGGAAAACGAAGTAGAAAATACAGTAGGAGATATGCAAGAAGATAACAATGCGATTAAGCAAATGCGTGAGCGTATTAAAGAGCTTGAATCAGTAGAGAAAGAATTTAAGTCTGTACAGATGGCTAACGCTATCCAAGATGCAGGTTTTGATCCTCAATCTGGTGAAGGTAAAGCACTTAAAGACTTGTATAAAGGTGAGTTAGAAGTAAATGCTATAAAAGAATTTGCATCTAATTATGGTTGGGGTAATGCTCCAGCAGAGCCAACTCAAGAAGAACTACAAAGACAAAGAGTTGTTTCTAGTCAAGATAGTTTAGATACTGTAATAGAAGCATCAGTTCCTGTAGAACCTGTAGGTCTTGATGATCAGATAGCACAAGCACAATCTGATGGTGATTGGCAGACAAGTTCTAATCTCAAAGCAGATAAATTAAAAAACCTATTAAAAAAGTAAAGGAGAAAGATTTAAATGGGTGCAGTATCAGGATTGGGAGATTCATACGATCTCCCCAATTATGTGGGTGAGTTATTTAATATAACTCCAAACGATACACCTTTTCTTTCTGCAATCGGTGGAATGACTGGGGGTAAATCAGTTACCTCTAAGCAGTTCACTTGGCAAACAGTTGATAATGCAACAGCAGCTCAAACAGTAGTAGCTGAAGGTGCAGATGCAACTTTCGCAGAGAGAAGCAGATCTGAAGTAACAAACGTTACTCAAATTATGCAATATGGTGTACACGTTTCCTACACAAAACAAGCAGCAACAGGAAACCTTAATGGAGAATCTATTATTGGAAATCAGCCAGTTCAAGATGAATTGTCTTTCCAATTAGATATGGCTATGAAAAGAGCAGCCAGAGATATTGAGTTCTCTTTCCTAAGAGGTTCATATGTAGCTGACACAAATGTAGGAACAGCAAGAAAAACAAGAGGTATGCTTTCAGCTATCGCTACTAACGAAGTAGCTGGTGGTAACGCAGCTCTTGACCAAGCAAAAGTAAATGCTTTGATGAAAGCTATGGCAGATTCAGGCGCTCCCTTTGAGCAACCTGTAATTATGGCTAACGCTTTCCAAAAGCAAAAACTATCTTCAATCTATTCAAGTGCTTTAGCACTTGCACCAAGAGATAGAAACTATGGTGGTGTTAATATCAACACTATAGAAACTGACTTTGGTGAAGTAGGTATTGTCTATAGCAGACACTTACCAGCTGAAGATTTAATTTGCGTTGACCTTGCGTATTGTAAGCCTGTATTCTTAGACATCCCTGGAAAAGGACACTTCTTCGCAGAACCACTTGCACAAACTGGTTCAGCTTATAAGTTCCAAATCTATGGAGAGGTCGGATTAGAATATGGTCCAGAGCAATTCCACGGCAAAATTACATCACTAGCTACTTCCTAATTAGGAATTAGATAGTATATTTATTAGAGGGAGATAAATACTTCTCCCTCTAGTAACATAGAGGATATATGGCAGCAGTAAGCACACTTGTAGATAGAATTTATAGAGATTTTTTAAACAAACCAGATGATTTATCTGCGTTTTCTCGTTTAGATGGAGCAATCAGTAGTACAACAAGTACATCAGTTGTATATGAAGCAGGATTATTTTCATCTGAAGAAGAAAACTTACTTGGATCTGGAGCATTAATAGAAATAGACCAAGAGTTAATGCTTGTTACAGCAGCTAATACTTCTACTAGAACATTAACTGTGTCAAGAGGTTATGCAGGTACAACTGCTGCAACTCACGCAGATGAAACAAACATATTTATTAACCCAACCTTTCCTCGTAAGTCTGTATATGATGCAGTATCAGATAACATATCAAGGTTGTACCCAAGTTTATATAATGTAACTACAACAAATGTCACATCTAACAGTACATACCAGGAAGTTCCTGCATCAACTGTAGAGGTACTTACTTCTTATGTACAAAATTCTACAGGTGATCAATACACATCTGCTGGTATAGAGCTACTTAGAGATTTTCCACCATCAAGTACAAATACAGCAGTACAGTTTTTTAATACTTCCAATGGTAAGACAGTACATTTAGTTGTTAAAAGAAAGTTTGTTAGACCAACAGATGAAACATCAGATATAGAAACTGTATGTTTAGTTGCACCAGAGTATGAGCAGATAGTTATGGTTGGTGCTGTAGCAGACATCATAGGTGCTACAGATATAGATGCCTCAACACAAGAGTTTATTACAGAGAAACTAGCAGCAGAAAGTTATCCAGTAGGATCAGGAGAAAGACTTAGAAATGCACTACTTAGG
>Ga0181396_1000231_pt1 | contig 12829 bp, 18 predicted proteins | sample 19SPOviralmetaG_FD_130125 | JGI IMG/M metagenome (GOLD analysis project Ga0181396, IMG submission 130125) | Marine viral communities from the oligotrophic San Pedro Time Series (SPOT) site, San Pedro Channel, CA, USA - 19 SPOT_SRF_2011-01-11 | ecosystem: Environmental > Aquatic > Marine > Strait...
ATGTGTAGGATTTACAGTTATATTATTAAGAGATAACATATGAGTATCATAATATTTTTTTATGAATAAATACATCAATTGGTTCTTCATTTCATGTATGATGTTCTATCAAATTTATATTAACATTTGTATAAATTTTTATTGTATTATTAGATGTAATATCTAGTGTTTTATGAATATTTAACCATTTATTTTTTTTGCGTTTGTGTGTCATTAATGTTTTTCTTAGATTTATGGCTCTGTTTTGGTCAGGGCAAGCAATAATTATAGGTTTAGATAGGTCGTTAATGAATGTTGCAAATATTTCTGTTGAATAATGTAAAAGAAATAATTTACTCATTTTTAATGTATCCTTTTAAAAATAATAAAAAAAATATATTGAGAGAATTAATTTAACCAAATGTATTTTCTCCACTATATGTCATATATAAGAAACCATCTGCGTCTTTCTTTTCATTATATACATTTGATATTAAATCACTAGTTGCTGGTAAAATATTATCAATGAATACAAACATTGCTTTATGTGGTGGTAATTCAATTCTTCTTCTCACTGTTAAAACAAATTGACCTACAGTATAATCTTCAGGTACAAGGTATTTTTTTTTGTCTATTTCAGAAATATCACTTTTTGGATCTTTTGTTATTATAATAGGTATTCTTGTTGGATATTTTTCTCTTAACATTTGTGTATCATTTTTGTGTTTCTTTAAATATGATTGTTCTAGCGACATTTTTATCTCTTCTAATATAAAACACGCTAATCCTTAAAATAATGGAGAAAAAAATGAGAGGTCGTCCCCCAATGTCTTGTGATGCAATCAATAGTAAAACTTTCCAAAGAAAAAAAGCTGCAACTGTCAAAAAAGAACAATTAAAAAGATGTGCTAAACGTGAAAATAATGTGAAAGCACCTTGTACTATTGTAAACATGAGATGTGTTTCTAAATCTACTAAACCATCTTCTCCTTCTCCAAAAGGTCTTACTTGCAATAGTGTAAAAGTTTCTCAGGATAAAAATATGACATATGCTGATAAAAAGAAAGATCTCAAAAAACAATGTGATAAAATGGCTCAAAAAATTAACAAACCATGCAAACTTGCAGGTAACAAACTTTTATGCAGAGATGCTTCACGTGCAGCACAGAATAAAAAGCTTTTAATGAAATAAATTTTACTTATACATAACCTAAAATAATATAATAAAGATTTAAAAATTAAAATATTTTTTTTCATTATTTTAAATACAAAATTATTAAAAATTTCAATATTAACATAAATATAAATAAAGTATGTTAAATATTATTAAACGCAATATACACCATATTGGAGGTGAAAATGATAAAAAAAATAATTTATATATACACTGTAATTCATATTTTAAAATTGATTATATTAATGATTTTGCTTGTAAAATATTAGAATATAGATCTGAGGAGTTAATTGGTAAAGAATTAACTATTCTTATGCCCAAATATCTTGCAAATTTACACAAAGAACTTTTCAAAACAACTTATTTAAATTGTTGTGTTAAAATGAAAAAAATGGAAGGAAAAAGTAAAACGTTTGTTTTGATTTCAAAAAATAATTATTGTATAAACTGTTTTGGTAAAATTGGTATTAATGATGATAGAACTTCATATATGGAGTTATCTATCGTTGAACATGTAGACTCTCCACTCGTACCAAATGAGTATATGAAATTCATTAATAATAAAGCATCTTTTCATATTAAACAATATAACAATATATGTTGTCTTATGTTTGATATTGCTAATTCTACTCCTTTTGTTAATTTATCATCATCTTCAGAAGTTGCATTGTTATTTCATAATCTATATAAAGAAGTTGATAAAATAATTATGAGATACTTTTTTCCTTTTGTTAATATACATGAGACATGTGGTGACAATTTCTTTTTACTTGTAAATATTAATAATGATTGTACAAAAAATTGTGCTTCTTTAAGTATAGAATGTGGTCTGAAAATAATCAATGAACTTAACACTTTTCTTGATGAGTTAGATTATTCACTTCATATACGATGTGGAGTGTCATTTGGAAATATTAGTGCTGGTGTTATTGATGGTAGATCCTTTAGAGCTTTTGGTAGTGTGATTCACATGGCAAGTAGATTAGAAGGCGCATGTCCTAAAAATAAAATAGCCATTGACGATTCTATTTTAGAAAAATATAAAAAAGAAAGCACACTAGATGATATAGGTAACAAGTTTCATATTGAAAATTCTCAACTTGATCTTAAAGGTTTTGGATTTAGAAATGTTTATTTTATTGAAAATAAAAATTAAAAATATCATATTAATCAATAAACTTTCGTATCATTTTTTTTTTGCCGATTTTCAAAAATTTGAAATGTTTTTGTGATGATATGTTCTATTAAAATATACAAAACAATATACTACAATATACTTAAAGCACACTTATCAAAGAGCTTTCAAGTAAACAAAAAACTTTGGCAAAATATAAAAATTTGATTTGGTTGTGATTCATATATCACAAAGAGTTAACAAAACAAACTAAACACTCACAAATCACTCAACCTTCTACTTATCTCACGAATAACATGGCTACTTACAAGGATTTTGTTGCTTTCAAGCTGAACATCATCAAGGAGGTCAAGAAGATTATTCAGGAGAATGAACTTCTCAGTGAACCACTTGAAGAGCTTTTCAAGAATAAGCTGATGGTGATTGAGGACAAGGTTACTAAGACTAAGGAGAGGAAGAAGAGGGACGGACCTTCTGAGCACAACCTTCGTGTTAAGGCAGGAATGGCTTATCTCAAGGAGAAGTACCCTCATGTTGCTCACAAGATTAGGCTTGGAACAGCTAATTACGGTTCTACTTATCTTAAGGAGAACCCTGAGGCTGAGCTGGAGGAGTGCATTGCTTATGCAATCAATAAGGTTCATGAGGTAGGCAAGTTTGGTAATGTTTATGATCAATCTCCCCCTGAAAAGACCACATCTTCTGGCGAATCTTCTTCATCAGAGAATAAAAAGACCACCAAGTCTAAGGAGCCTAAGGAACCTAAGGAACCTAAGCCTAAGAAGATGACTAAGAAGCAGATGAAGGAAGAAGAGGAGAAGAAGAAGAAGATGGAGGAAGAAGAGGAGAAGAAGAAGAAGATGGAGGAAGAAGAGGAGAAGATGGAGGAAGAAGAGAATAAGAAGATAGATGAATCGAAAAAGGATATTAAGGATAATAAGGAGGAAACAACCGGTAATGATACAGAAGAGAGCTTCAGTGAACTTGATTCAGAGTCAGATGAATCTGATATGGATGACGAGTAATTGAAAAGAAAGTGATGTTTGAATGTTTTATCAATTGTTCTTAAAAAAAATATATATAAATACAAAAAAAACTTTTTTTTAGTTGAAGTTGTAGATACTTAAAGTTGACTCAAAAAAAGTATTCTAAGTAATAATGTGTATTGTCACTATAAGTGGAAATATAGGTTCAGGAAAAACAACTTGTTTGTCAAATTTACAATTGATTTTCAATGAAAACAATAATACTTCAATGTTTTATGAACCTATTGATAAATGGGGTGAATGGTTAGATAAATTTTATAAAAATCCGCAAAAATATGCTTTTGGATTTCAGATGCAAATATTTTTAAGTTTCTTGTATATAGATCAAGAACAGATAAATAAAAATAAATTAATTATAACAGAAAGGTGTCCACACGATAGTTTGTATATATTTAGTAAAAATGCATTAAATAGTGGTCTTATTGATAGATCTGAATTTGATATAATTAAAGAGTTTTCTGATAAATTATCATGGTTGTCTAATGTTTATATTTATATTCGCACATCACCTGAAGTAAGTTATGAAAGGATAAAAAAAAGATCTAGAGGAAGTGAAAAAGACATATCTATAGACTATCTATATAATCTTCACAATTTATATGAAGAATACACAAAACAAATTCATTTATATAATCCAGATGTAAAATTGTTCATTGTAGATGGAAATCAAGACGATGTTTTTGTTAAAGAACAAGTAAAAGATATTATCAAATCGCAAGAATAATTTCAAATTTATTTGATAAGTCTGTATCTATATTTATAAATCATCAAAATGAACATAAATATTGTTACCAGTAATAAACATAAAAATAGAATTAAATTATAATAATATATTTTCTTAGAATATTTTTCGTAAGATCTTCGTTCATCTCCTCTTAATTTAATGAATGGTTTACATTTCTCTAAATTTACATCATATTTATTCAAATTTATAATATTATAAACAAGTTTTCCAATTTTTTTATTGTTCCAATCATTCAAATGATGTAACAGAAAAGGTCCATCTAAAGAATCTGTTAATTTTATTTTCTTAAGATATATATCTACTGGTATATTTTCAGTTACAACTCTAAACGCAACATGAATTGTAAGGTATGATGGAATGGGTATATTTTTAGCTACATTTTTAACACTAGGTTCTTTCAAATAATCATTAATATTTTTAAAGTCTTTTTTTGATCGCAAGAACTCATCTCTCCATTTTTTTATTATTTTAGAACCGGGTCTACAACCAATAAACCATGATTCTAAAATTGGCTTTTCAGATTTATATGGATAGATCTTTCCAGGCAATGAATATCCCCATAATTCTAACTCAATATTATTTTGAAAATCAATAAGAATTTCGTTATTTAGAAAATCTGGATTTGTTATAAAAGAACTTATATCCATCCATACCCCTCCTGTATTTGATAATACTTCTAACCGTAAATGGTCTGAAAATCTTGTGGGATTTCTATCTAATAAATCTTTAACTTCTTCCCATGTAGTCTTATCTTTGAAATATTTGTGTGCATTTTTTTTGTTAATACATTCTACTTTCCAATCTTTTATTTTTTTTAGATTTTCTAAACAACGTTTAATCATAAATGGTAATTCATCAGAATTCCAGAAACAATATATATTTTTGGGAAATTTCTCTAAAGTTGACAGGTTGTCTGCAATGCTAAGCGTAGACATTTAATATTAATATTCATTTTATTTACACTACTTAATCTTTGTCAGATATACTAAATCAAAACATCTACACTATATGCCTTTTTGATCTTTCTAAAGATAAGGTTCAGATACTTTGGAGCCCATACACTATTGCTAGTATTCATTGTCCTGAGTCTACTTGAAAAGATCTTCTTCTTTTTTACTAGTACTAACATGTATTTACTTTTGTTCTTTGTCTTGATACGAATACTGTCTAAATCAGCAGTAAAGTCAATCTTACCATAAATAAGCAAAGTGCAGTCTCTTTTAACCAAGTTCATCAAATTGACTCTATCGATTTCACAAACTTCGTAACTGATCTTGGAAAGACATCTTTTAAGAGCTTCAAAGTTTCCTTGATTTTCTAGAGCCAACTTCTCTTTTTCTAAAGAATCATTTACGAGTTTATAAGAAGGCTTCTTCACGAACATAAACTTGGACAAAATCAAAGATACGTTCTTTCTCGAAGTCAAAATATCCTTGTCCGAAGTGTCGATCGAAGTGTCTTCACCAATAATAGCCTCGTTAAGCTGCTGCGTGAAAGACATACCGTGTGGTACTGTGTTTTCCATATTCGAAATGTCATATGATGAAGGAAGAAAACCAAATAAGCTTCTTTTTATATTGTCGAACTTGTTGTCGATCGCCGAAGAGGGTGCTGGCGTAGTGGATGAAGTAACGAGCTGGTTGTCAATCGCCGAAGAGGGTACTGGCGTAGTGGATGAAGTAACGAGCTGGTTGTCAATCGCCGAAGAGGTTACTGGCGTAGTGGATGAAGTAACGAGCTGGTTGTCAATCGCCGAAGAGGGTGCTGGCGTAGACTCATCCTTCTTCATATCTTCTTCAAGATCGTGAAATAGATCCATTAATAATTCATTGTCTAAGAAAATGTCGTCTTCTTGACAATTATTGAGCATATCATTATCTAATTCAACTGTCATTTTAAGGTGTGTGTTTCCTGACGCTAGTGCGTTTCTGATTCACGCTTTAAAGGTCCTCTAGTTATATATATTGATAAGCATAATAAACATTTTATGTTATAAATTTGTTAATAAACTGTGTAAACGTTTCATAAACGTTACGATGCTTGAGTAAAATGATAAAAAGTGAAAAAAGTAAAGCTCATTTTTCTATTACGCTGGTGACAGGGATTTATGGAACAAAAGATTTACTCGTGTCATCTTCTGTAGGAACCACGATTATGACAGCTATGTGAAATCCAGGTGACATCCAGGTGACATCCAGGTGACATCCAGGTGGCATCATAGTCATGAAAAAACAACCTGTAATTCAATCCAAAATTGGATCTTCTTGACATGTGACATTATATAATGAAAATTTTTAAGGAAATTTAGGCATAAAAAACGTGATTTGATCGAAAATCCAATTTTCCGCATAACATTTTTGCGGAAAATTGGATCTTCTTGACATATGACATGGTATAATGAAAAGATTTACACGTATATTGAAGCATAAACAACGTGATTTGATCGAAAATCCAATTTTCCGCATAACATTTTTGTGGAAAATTGGATCTTCTTGACATGTGACATTATATAGTGAAAAGATTTACATGTATGATGAAGCATAAACAACGTGATTTAATCGAAAATCCAACTTTCCGCATAACATTTTTGTGGAAAATTGTATCTTCTTGACGTGTGACAAAATATAATGAAAGATTTACATGTATGATGAATGAACAACGTGATTTAATCGAAAATCCAAATCTTTGCGGGAAATCTTATCTTCTTAACGTGTGACAAAATATAATGAAAAATTTTCACGTATGATTAAGATTTTAATCGAAAATCCAAATTTTTGCGGGAAATCGTATCTTCTTGCGTAGAATCAATGTAAAAAAGAAATCTTACAATATTTAAGAAAAATTCTTACAATATTTAAGAAAAATATGTGAAATTGCGAAAAGTTTTGAATCAGGAAAAGTTGTATCTTTCCGAATTAACAAAAAAAAAAGATTTAAAATATTTTTAGTATAATTTATTTAAAACATTATGAATAAACTTAAATCTGAATTATCTCTTAATCAACAGATCACATATTCTGCTATGATCATGGATCCAAAAAATATACCGGATTTTAATCTTCCAGAACAACAAGAAGCAGTTGAAATCGGTAAAGCGATTGAAAATATGGTTAAAGAGGGACGAATCAAAAATATATCACTAGATCAAGATGGGCTTGTGAAAGTTGAATAAATTTCTTAAATTCAATTAATTATCTTTTTATTTTCCTAACTTATTTATACTTTTATATTTTACTAACTTATTTATAGTAATTTTATAATGAACATTTAGTATTAATTAATATCATATATATCACATCATATACAATTTAAAATTATATATTAATTATTTTATTGCTATGTCTAGTGATAAAAACGATAGCAATTGTAATAGACCAACAGGTAGTTTTTATGTAATGTTAGTATTAAATTGTATGATGTGGTTGTTGATAATATTATCCTATAGTTGTGTAAAAATTTATAAAACATTTTTTAATAATAATATTAGTTTTTTAGAGAACAATAATATTTCTAATAAAAATACAGTATCAACGCAAACACATACTCATTTATCAACAATTGTAATCCATCCTGATCTAGATTTAGGAATTATTAAAAATTAATAATAAAAAACTTTATTTATAACCTTCACATCTACATCTATATAAATCAAGACATCTTTCATAGATGATTCATTGAAAAATACAGAAATAGACAAAATGGAATCAAATGACACAATGTTCCAAACAATAGTTCAATTTTATATTGGTAAATGCAATGATAGTATTATTGATGCGCTTACAACTCTGGACAATGATATTGGATTAGTATTGAATGAAGATCAACCATTATGCGATATTACAAGTGATTTTTTTGAAAATAGAAGAGATATATTAGATGAATTATGTATTTATGTATCGGATGACAATTTACTATTACATATTTACTATATATGGACTTTGTTAGAAACATGTGATCAGAAGAGAATTTTCCAAACACTTGTAGGATATAGTGTATAGAAACGATTTAAAACTTGTAATTGTATTTGAAAAGTATATATTCATCTCAAAAAAATAATAGTATGTGTGATGTAAATTATGTAACTTTGTTTGATTTGGATGGTGTGATTATTCATAATAAAAAAATTCATAATAAAGTTGAAGAAAGATCAGTTGAATTTATGATCAAAAAATTGCCCAAAAAGAATAGTAAACCTATAAATAAAAATACAGCAGCATATATCAATAAACTTTCTTATAAAAATCTAGGACATTCATGTTTATTATTTGGAGACGATTCAGAAGTAATATATGAATATAATAAGTTTGTTTTTGATAATGATATGCTCAATTTCATATATTCAAACATGACTGATCTAGATGAACATATTTTTAATAATATATCAAGAGGTGTAGATAAAGCATGTATTGACAACATTGGTCTTTTTACTAATACACCTTTAGTCTACTGTGAAGCTGTTCTTTATTCTCTCAATAATAAAACTACGTTTTCTGATCGTTTATTAGCACGAGCTTTTACATCAGATGATGGTTTGCTTAAACCTCTTGAAAAAACATACGAAAATGTCGAGGATAAATTAAAAAACTATACAGAAATTCACTTTCTAGATGATTCTAAAAAAAATCTTGTTCCAGTTCAAGATCGAGAGTATTGGTTTACACAACTAATTGATTCTCATTGCGATATTATGAACTATTTACAGACTGAAATTGAATATCGAGAAAAAGTGAATAGATAAAATAAAAATAAAAAACATACTTAAGATAATTTTATATTACCATATTCAAAATATATTAATGAGTTCTTTTATAATTGCATCGTCTTTACATAAACCAGTAAATAATCCATCTAAATGGCAAAAACATCAAGAAGTACTAAAAAAACAAAAGACTCTATATCATGAAAAAAGGACACGTAATGCAGTAACTCGTTTTAATACAGTTATTTCTATCCTTTCAGATGGTGTCGAAGAATTTTCTATTCATGAAAGAGAACAATATGTAAAAGAAATTTATATTTTAAATACAATTTTATGTGATCTCGATAATAAATAAGAAAATGTTTTTATTTTTCTAATTTTTTTCTTTATTTTTCTAATTTTTTTCTTTATTTTTCTAATTTTTTTCTTTATTTTTCTAATTAACTTAAAATGAAACATTTCTAAGTCTAGACTTTTTTCTTAAGAATTTGTTGGTTGTTTTTTTTGACTTAGTTGATCTCTTTTGTTGATTCAATAGCATACGATATATACACCACCAGTTAGATGAACTATTCATCACATGTTGTATATGTTCTTTAGATTTAATTCTTTTCAAATCAAATTCATCAAGTTTGATAAGAACAGCATACAAAAGAGAAATAGATCGATAAGTTTTTTCAGACAATACATTGTTCTTATACAAAAATAAGATCATAGATGCAAATAGTTTCTCTTCATGTGTAATCTTGTTTTCGCTCATTTTTTTGGTTGTTTGATCTTCGATATTGATAGTAAATGATTGATATTCAAATTGTTAAAGTAACATATATCATTATGGTTTCATTTCAATTTTTTTATAAATCATCAAAAAAATTATCTTATTAAGTTTCTTTGTAAATTTATACAGTAATTACAAGCTTTTTCTTTAAAAACACACTGATTACACTGATGTAATTGGATTGTTCTACTATCACATGAGATATATACTCTAGACCAACTATCGTTTAGTGTATATCCTAATTGAATAGAACCTCTTTCTATATTTATAGTTTTTCTACGTTTTGTACAATACCACATCCATTTATTAATATCAATTTTATTTAAATTGGATAAGACAAACTTACTAAAATATATCTTATAAATATCATTCTGAATTTCATAAGGTAATTTTTCAAATAATGACATTTTAATTTATTTTATGAAAAAAGTTTTATAAAAACCTTTTTTTTTAAATCTTAAAAAAAAACACTTGCATACGATATAATAACTGTATATATATATGGTATCTTTAATCATTTTAGACATAAACTACTTACTTTTTACTACTCACACAGTTAGATCAAGAACTTTGAATGGTACGGATCAAATACACGACCATGAACAGCGAACTCATTTGGGAAGATGAAGATCTCTATGATAACCAGTATACTATACTGTACAACTACAATCATGACGAATATCTTCAACATAATATGATCGTTCCTACTTATAGTTCTTCTTTAGAAGAGGTGATCAACATTGAAAACGAAGTTGCTTCTACGAAAGATCTGAATATCGCTGACTACAATACCGAATGTTCTTCAATAATAGATCCAACAGTTTTATCTGAAGTCATGAACGAAGTCGACGTATACACTACTCCATCTACGAAGACAAGTCATGAGATCTACAATGTTTATCAAGCAGATCCCAGTAGCAACATAAAAGAGATGCATCGTTCAGCAAAACGTAAGTTGTCTACAACATTAAACAGTATTTCGATGTTAATGGAAAAGGCAGAAATTGATAAAGAACAAGTTAGGGTTTCAAAGAGAAGTAGGACTCAGTCAGTTCGTTACATTGAAATTATGTAGGAGATGTATATAATTAAATAACGATTATAGATGTATTGATTAGATCGTTTCAAACATCTTCAACAATGTCTTGTGTGTAATCTTTATCATTAATAAAATCATTATAAAATTGATCAAAATTTGTTTGTTTATTAATTTCATTGATTTCTTTTAAACAATCATAAGTATCTCTCCATAGAATTTTACAGATCAGACTTTCACAATCATCATTGCAATGTTTAAAAACTTTCATTAAACGAAGATCAAGCTCTCTCTGCTTTGTATATTTATACATTAAAAAATTATTCATTTTTTTAGCATGATAGTCCCTCTCGATAGTATAGTTATTTGGAGCTTTGATCAATTTATTATTTTCTCTTTCAACATTTTTGTTACTTTTGATTTTCTGATTACTTGAACAAATTATAGATTTATATAAAACATGTGACATATCTATTATTTTATTAATAATTTTATAATAATGTTTCTTTATATAATTATAAGTTCAAATTATAATCGAAAATTAATTTAAAAATAAGTCATTACCTAATACCTGTGAATTGGAAGCAATGTCTCCCCCCATTCCCACCTGTTAATGTTAATACAATATCATTCTAATTGATGTTTAAAATATCACGATCTTTTTGTTCATCTTCCCAATAAATAGAATATATAAAATCGTCTGAAAACAATCTTAGAACATCTTTATCATATAAGTTATCTTTCTTCTAAAATGACCTATGATGAGTCAATTATAATTAAAATGGTAGGAAATAATTATTGATAATCGTCAGTTATTCATTGGAAAAAAAATGGAAGTTTTGAAAAGATTTCTAAAAAAACATGAAACTGACTGATTGAGTAATATTAGAATTATCAAAAAATAAATCTGAGTAAAATAAAACAAACTGATTATATTATGATAAATAAATTTAATATAACTATTTTATTTGTATCATTATTTGTATCTATACTGATCTATTATATTTTTAATAGACAAATTACTGAAAAATTCACAGAAGTGTCGTTACATGGTGATATTTATAACGATAAAATAACAAAAAAGGAACACACGAAAGCTTATCATACACAAATGTTAAGTGAAATAGAAAAAAATAAAAAAATTAAAGTAAAACTAGAAGAAGATTTAGGTAAACTAAATATAGTTGGTTCACCGATTAAAGAACTAGAAGAAGCAGTTGATCAGAAAAATATTTTTTCAAATGTTGATCAATCAAAATTTATAACAGATAAAGGCTTAGGAAATAAACAAGAAGATCTAAGTGATACTAATGAGACTTTGAATGATAATATAAAACAAAATTGGAGTATGTATGGTAGTGATCAAATTCAACCAGCTCAAATAAAAAAGGATTTAGATCAAGTAATTTCATTTTATAATAAAGAAAACAAAAGTGAACAATTAAAATCTATAGATCTAAATTCTAAGTCAAATAAAATTTTAGACATCTCAAAAGATAGATCAAAAAATAAAATAAATGAAGCTGAAAGTTTATGTGAAAACAAGAGAGATAGTTATACATTAATAAAAGATGATGTTAACGATAGTTATAAAAGAGAGTATCATACATATACTTTCAAAAAGAATGATCAAAGTTTTACACTTTTAGATACTTATGATGAAAGTATTGATAATACAGTGTTTAGACAACATGATAACAATAAAGCTTCTTATTATTGTAAACGTGATCAAGAAGTAAGTGATACCGATAATAAAAAATGTGAAGATATGCCTAAAACGAATTATTTCTATGTTGAAAAATCAAAACCACATACATTTAAGGAAGATCAATTTGGATATAAATCATCACCAGAAAATTCAGAAGATTGTTTAATAAATATACCTGGATTAGATCAATACGCAAAACATACTAAGGATAAAGATGAGATCAAAGAGTTTGCAAGATCAAATTGTGAAGTAGGTAAAAATGTAACTAATGCAGGCGATCATTTATATGGTAGTTATACAAAAGATAAATATGAATGTTACGAATTAATAGTACCTTCTAACAGTGAACTTGGTAGTAGTAATGTATCATCACAAAAAAGAAATGATTCTTCATTTTCACGAGATTGGTCTGAAACTGGAGGAGGAGTTTGTAATTTAGATCAGACTTGTAGAAGACGTGAAGATGTTGAAAAAGAAGTTGAGTGTGTAAAAGACAATTATGTTTGTAAAAAATCAGTTTTAGAAAATG
>Ga0181396_1000235_pt1 | contig 12755 bp, 10 predicted proteins | sample 19SPOviralmetaG_FD_130125 | JGI IMG/M metagenome (GOLD analysis project Ga0181396, IMG submission 130125) | Marine viral communities from the oligotrophic San Pedro Time Series (SPOT) site, San Pedro Channel, CA, USA - 19 SPOT_SRF_2011-01-11 | ecosystem: Environmental > Aquatic > Marine > Strait...
AGGGGGCCTTGAGCACCCTGAGAACCCTTTGGTCCTTGTGCACCTTGAGCACCTGTTGGACTCGAACCTTGAGCACCTTGAGAACCCTTTGGTCCTTGAGCACCTTGTGAACCCTTTGGTCCTTGTGCACCTGTATCACCTTTTGGACTGGCACCTTGAGCACCTTGTGAACCTTTTGGTCCTTGTGCCCCTGTATCACCTTTAGGACTCGAACCTTGAGCACCTTGAGAACCTTTTGGTCCTTGAGCACCTTGAGCACCTGTTGGACTTGCACCTTGAGCACCCGTAGTTCCTTTTGGTCCTTGAGCACCTTGAGCACCTTGAGGACTTGCACCTTGTGAACCTTTTGGTCCTTGAGCACCTTGAGCACCTTGAGGACTTGCACCTTGTGAACCTTTTGGTCCTTGAGCACCTTGTGCGGATGAACCTGATGAACCTTGAGCACCTTGAGAACCTTTTGGCCCTTGAGCACCTTGAGAACTTGCACCTTGAGCACCTGTAGCTCCCTTTGCACCCGTTGAACCAGATGAACCTGCCGAACCTTTTTGTCCTTTTTGTCCTTTAGCACCTTGAGGACCTGTATTGTGTATTAGTAACTCACCTACAAAGTAATTATGGTCTGGTTCTACTTCGATACTTATAAGTTCTATTGGTTTTTCAACTAATTTTACTGAAGTTATCTTTATTCCATTGAAAAATGGTGTAGTACCACATTTACAATCACCACAACCACATGATTCGTTACCGACTGGTGAAACCCATTCACCATCTTTATATATTTTTATATCGACAGAAGTTTTTAGCTCAGTTCCGTCTGAAAGTTTAATTTGTAAGTAGGAGTCGAGAGTTCTTTCCCATTTGGTTACAACCTTATTGTACCTAATGACCCCATTTTAAACATCATAACCTTTTATATAGTCACCAAGTTCAATATTAGACAAATTGATTGGAACGCCTTGTCTATTATTTACTCTTCCTTTGATGTCTACTAAGGTATCTTTATGTAATCCATGTATATGTTCCATAACTTACCCCTTAACTAACAAAATCAAGTCTTAATATTATTGTGAAACCAAATCCCCTTGACCTGGCCGATGAACCTCTATTTACTAATAAACTTAATGGTGCACTACCACTAAATGCATATGTTGAACCAAAAGTATAGGTTGTTGGAACACCTGCGGTTGCTGAAATTGTTCCATTTACTTCGGTTGAAATATTGCCACCCTCTTCTTTCCATTGTAATCCAACAGTACCACTTGTTGCAGATTGATGTGGACTTACAATTACTGATTCTATATATCCATCGACAGGCGCTACATATTGCCAATAACCAGTTTGAACTTCTGCATCCATTTGGTTTATATTCCCAAAAGGTGCATATGCGGTTATTATTTCTTTTTTGAGTACCTCACCATTTGTTACAATGATTTGTTTTTCTTTTTCTGCGTCAAGTGTACCTATAATTGTAACACCACTATTATTTACTTGTAGTCTTTTTGTACCACCTGTTTTAACTTCAAAACTATCTGCACCACCAAATCCAAATTTAGTGTTGGTATCACCTTTATGTTCAATGTATGTTGGTATTTCTATTAGACCAGATGCGGTAATATCAACGGCAGACAAGCTTGATTTACTCGTTAATGTATTATCTACGGTAAAACTCGTAAATCTACCATCGTTAAATGTTAGTGCTGATGTACCAACCGACCCTATATTGTCGGTTTGTGGGACAATATTCGCTCCTGCGTTAAATTGTCCTTCAAGTTGAAAACCACCTTCGAATAATACATCCGATGAGGCGGTTACTTTGTTTAATACGGCATTACTGCCAGAAGTTATTAATTTTTTCCAATTTGGCATATTCTAATCCTCTTTGCGGTTGGTAACTCAACTATTGAGCCCACTTCCCCTTTTCGGGGGCCAACAACCAGGTTCTTTAATTTATTCCTTGTATATAAGTATCAAGAAAAAAAGAAAGAATTACCCTTTTGACTTTTTTGCTTTAGGAGTTTTGAGTAATTCAATCTCCATTTGAATTTTTTGTTGAAGATTTACCATCATAGATGCTTCAGCACCTGTAATTTGTAGTTTACTTAGAGCGATTTGAATTATTTTTAAATCTGCCTCTGTTAATCCATCATATTCTTGCATAACTTTATAATTTATCGTGTTCGTTTTGTAATTTTACTGCTAATTTGTAGATTCGTTCAATATCTCGTCCTTGGAAAGTTCCATTGGATATTAAAAACAAGAGAACCTCAAGCTCATTTTTACTAAGCTTGAGGTTTGTCTCTTTTTTTTGTGGTTGTGTTGTTTTACTAATGTTTTTGTGATTCGACATAACTTTTTTTTTAATTATTAAGAATAAATCCAAATAGTTTCATCATCAGTTCTTACATTAATAGTACCTACTCCTTGGAATGTTGGAGCGGTTGTTGGATTTGCACCCGTTGAAGTCTGAATATTACCTAATTTAGAATCTATATTTGCACTAGTTGCATTATGTGCTAATTCTTCGACAAATCCGAAGTTACCAGTACCTGCGCCAGTTCTTTCCCAATAAATTGCGTGACCTGCTTGTGCAGTACCACTTGAACCACCAAATATAATACCAGCATCAGCACCAGCTGAACCAGAATTGATAAGTATGAATTGGTCTTCTACATTTAAGTTTGCAACATTTAATTCTGTTCTTGAACCTTCAACAGTTAAATCACCTGTCACTACCATATTTGCAAATTGTACATTAGAACTATTTGTTACACCTTGGTTCATTGCACCTAAGTAACCCCATTGAGTTGCTGAGATTGTTGTTGTACCGATGTTCTCTAATTGTGCACCTTCGTCTGCAGTTAAGTTACTGATTTCAGTTACTGATGCTGCGGAGATTGAACCTGAATGTATTCCTGCACCCAATCCTCTAACACCTGCTGCCGTAAGTGTAAATGCGTTTGCACCATCTGCTACATTTAATATACCTAAAACTTCTGATTTAGATAAAGCTTTTACTACACCATCTGAAGCTGCAGTTCTACCTACTATTGTGTCTGTTGCGACATTTTGTATTTTAGCAAAAGTAACACCACTATCTTTAATTCTTAGTGCGTCTGAGTTAAGTTCGATTGTTGAATCGTCAACACCTACTGCTAATGAGATAGTTCCATTACTTCCTGTATTAGTAGTAAATGAACCACCACCTGATAAACCATTACCTGCAGTTACTGTTATTGTTGAATTTTGAACACCACCTAATGCAGATACCTGTGCTGATGAGGATACAATTCCTGCACCTAATGCTCTAATTCCTGCTGCGTCAGTTACATCTGCTCCGTTTTCAACATTAATCAGTTCTAATACATTTGCTTTAGTTAATGCCGATGGAGCTGCAGTGTCCCCTGTTATATTACCTAAGATTGTATTGTTTGCAATACTTTCTATTTTTGCGAGTGTTACACCACCATCTTTTATACTAATAGTTTTTCCCGCCGCACCATCATATGTGGTACCCGAGTTAAGTTGGATTGTCGAATTATCTACTGTAAGACTATTTCCAACTTGAGTTGCTGTTGTTGCCGTTGTTGCGTTTCCGACTAAATTACCTTTGAATCCTACTGATGCAGAAACTTCGGCTAAACTAGCTATCGAACCCGAGACAATGACTTTTTTCCATGTTGCCATTTTGTTTTCCCTTTTAATTTATTTTTTTAAACATTATGATACACAACCAATGCATCAATAGCGAAACTTCTTAAATCTATATACAATAAATATAGATTATTTTTTTATTAATTACCTATCCCCATATAAAAGTTAGATGCTGAATAAAACATTCCACCTTCTTCATATGTAGGTGTAGAACTTAATTCTTTAAACTTAATTACATTACTAACTCTAACGGAACCTGTTATATCTAAATTATTAGTAGTTGATTTGAAAGAACCTGTTGTTGTAAAGATTCCACCAAAACTTGAACCCGTAAAAGTATTTAATGCAGCAATACTTGTATTTGCTGAACCTGTAAAGTTATTTAGTGGTGTGATTACACTACTAACACCACCTTTAAATGTAGTTGAGTTAGTATCTAATGTAACAGTTGCTGCACCACTTGTTGCACCACCACTTAAACCATTTCCTGCTACTACACTTGTAATATCACCGGCACCACCACCGCCGCCACCACTAATACCTAAATTAGTTGTATGGAATGATGCGGAATCATCCGTTCCATCATAACCCGGCGTAGAAAATGCAACAAACTTTCTTGTAACATATAATTGTTCGGTATGTTCTACCCAAATTACCTGTCCATCTCTAAGTCTGTCGTGATATATGCCTGTCATGTCTGAAGCAGAGGGTACAGTAGTCCAACCACCTTGTACATATTGTACTGATGTGAATGAGCCCGAAGCCCCACTTCTTACATAAATATCACCTGCCGTTGTTGCCATTTATCTTCTTCCTTTTATTATGGTGCTGACGCTGAGTCAGGCATTAAATAATATCTTGAGTTATTTGTATTTTCACCTTCTGCAAAAATCATTCCCCATCTTGTATATCCTTCTACTGCATTTTCAGTATTGAAATAATATACACCTGTTCCAATTGTACCAGGTATTGATGAGTCTTTTGCATATACATAGTATTCGTTTGCAGTACCCGTACTATCCGGCGGTACTCCATCATACATACTTACAGGTTTACCACCTTGATTCGATGCTGATGGGAATACTACTACTAATCTTTTTGAACCACCACTACTAAAGTTTATATATCCAAAACTTGATAGACCTGTTGCGCTACTATCTGATAGTGTTGTTTTTGAACTACTTCCAAATAATTGCATTGTACCACCAACATATGTTGGACTGAATGTTGTACCAAGTGAACCACTTTGTAATTTTGCAATTACTGAACCTGCTTCGATTCCTACTCCATCACCACCACTATCACCCATAGATGCGATTGCAGCTGCTTCACTTGCCGCAGAACCACCATCCCAACCATAAACATATGTTTTCGCTACAGGGTTAAGAATTGTTATACTTCTATTGTAACTTGTTGACTTATCAAAGTTGTCAAATACTGATGCGCTATAATTGTAAGTAACACCACTACTGATTATGCCTGTATTTTGTAGTTGATATGATGATGAGTTTGCATTTTGTGGTACAAGTTTTAAATTACCTGCGTGTGTTCCACCTAATGAAGCTGAGAATGGTGTATCCGATTCTGTATCTGATATAGTAATCGTTGTAAGATTAGTTGATGCCGCAACTGATGCGGTCATGTTTGCACCTACTTCATTAAATGTTGCAGTTGGTGCTTGGTTTGCGAATACATTTACTGTTACCGAACCACTTCCTATATTATCAAATTGGTCTCTGTATGTTATTGTTGATGTAATTGCATCACCACTACCTGTACTTGAACCACTAACATGAACTTTCATTGTTAAGTTACCACTATTGTTAATACCAATTGCGGCGTTGGATGATGTAAATGATTGAACTGCGGCTGAGTTATATTGTGGTGAATAACTTACTGTTAATTGAGATGCGTTACCATTTCCAAACCCAGTAGCGTCTCTAAGTACAGAACCACTAACTGCAGATTCTATAATATATGATGTTGTATCACCACCTAAAGTACCGATTGGTGATTGAGCGATTGTTACACTATGTTTAGTAGTACCTGTTCTAAATCCATGACTATCTTTTATAGATGCCGTCATTTGATAAGCAGAACCACTTAAATTATTTTTTGGTTGTACTAAATAAGTATCACCAGATTTATATGCATTTAATTGACCACTTGGGTCTGTAAAAGTAAATGAAGTATGGTTTAGTGAATCACTTTCTGTATCTGTAAATGATATTGTTGAAAGTGTACTTCCACTTCTTGCACCATTTGTATTTAAGTTTGCAGATGTGTTACTGAAACTTGGAACTGGTGCATTATTGATAACAACTGATATATTTTGATTTACATATTGTTTAGTTGTTTCGAATCCATGCTCTGATGCAGTTAGTTCTACTGCAATTGTACTTCCACTTGCGTATGCCGAACCACTTAGGTTATTTGCAAGTTCTAATGTTGTTGAAGAACCCGTTGCACTTGTTAATGTAATTAAATTACCTGTTGATTTAACTTCCCATCGTTGAGATGCCGCTGATGACCATTGTGCACTTGTTCCTGTTCTACCATTTGAGATAATTTTAATATCATCACCACTTGTTGCAGATTCTATAACATATAAGTTACTCCAATTATCAGATATTGAGCTTGCCGCGTCATCTGCGATATTAATTCTAATTAAACCTGTATCAGATGTTGTATTAAATGCGTCTTTTACTGTTACTTGGTAAAAATATCTATTTGCAACATCAGAATTTAGATAAACTCCATTCCTTCTTGTTACAACACCTGCAGAACTACATTGGAATGGATTAGAATGTGGGTCATATAGTGAATTACCACCTAAAGATGAGGTAATATTTGAACCACCATCTAAATTTGCTTCTTTTAATGTAAAATTACTAAATACAATAGTATCACTCGTTGGGTCTGTTGCGGTTATTGTACCAACACTTGCACCATTACTACTATTTTCATTAATACTACCCAATGTTTGGTCATTTACTGTTGGACTTATGTTATCAACAACTTTTATTTGGAATGGTAAGTATGCAATTGCTTCAGTATCATCACCACTTACATAGTGTTCATCACTTGCAGTTAAAACTAACTCATATTTTGGTGTAGTTTCATAATCCAATGATGATGTTGTCTGATTTAACTGAACATATGTACTTGCTTTAGTAATTGTAAATCCACTTGGGACTGAACCACTACCAATTGTGATTGTATCACTCTCATCATCGGTGAAATAAACTCTAACTTTGTTACTTGCCGCTGCTGAGTTTTCGTTTAGTGATTGTGTAAATGTAGTTACCACAGAACCACCGACTGATGTTTGTCTCCACTTCGGTGGAGTGTTAGGTGTTACCCTAATGTATATTGTTTTTGAACCAACACCTGCGAATGTATCTACTGCTTCTACTAAGAATGGATGTGAACCACTACCTGGTGTGTTATCAGTATTTAATGATGCCGTTGATTTTGTATTTAGTGTTATAGCTCCATTTGATGCTATTCTAAATTTATCTGCCGTATAAGAACTTGCAGTTCTAAATGTAATCGATTGTCCTTCTGCGTCTGTTGCACTAACAGTTCCAACAGAAGACCCACTTGCTACAAATTCACCAATTGTAAATCCAGTTGTACTAATTGATGGTACTGTATTTGGAAAGAATACCTTTTCAACAAAGTCTGATAAAGAAGTAGTTGTTCCAAAGTTATTATTGTAAACACCTGATGGTAAGTCTGTATTTGATACGACTCGGTTTCCATCAAATGAAACAAAAGATGCGGTAGCTACCGACATTGAAGAAGTCTGATTGTTAGATATAGCTGACCCTGTAAAAGTATTCAATGCACTAATGTCGGTTGAACCACCACCGCTACTACTACCCGTATTTGCGTTATCAATATAGATAACCCCACCCATATTTGCATGAGCAGTACATTGATAATATAAAACTCTTGGTGAATCGAATTGTACATTCCAAGTTAATGTTCCATTTGAAACATTATTGTTTGTTATACCATCATTGTACTCAGAACCTGCCGAACCATTAGGAGTTGATTGAATCCTAAATGGGTGAGCTCCCATATTATTTATAAATTTATACTTTTGACCTCTTGTTAAATAAAGAGTTGGGTCATTTTCTGCACCTATTAAACCTGGACCAGTAAATGTGTAATGACTATTCCCATCTGCACCCAATGTCCATTGTGAAGTATAGTTACTTAGTTCGGATACCGATGAGGAGTTAACACTTGTTATTGAAGATGATATTAACCCACTTGGTAATTGTACCGAAGATGATATTAACCCACTTGGTAATTGTACCGAAGATGATACCAATCCACTTGGTAATTGTACCGAAGATGATATTAACCCACTTGGTAATGATACCGAACTTGTATTGATTGTAACTGTAACTGCGTTACCATCATTGGTTGCCGTAACTGCGTTACCTACAAAATCAAAACTACGAACTATTTTACTTAGTGCAGTTCCTTCATCTGATGCAGTTATGTTTAATCCGGCTCCACCACCACCGCCACCTGAAAGTGATGATAAATCTACTGAATTTCCACCTGAAATACTTAATGAGTTGTTTCCATCATTAAATGATAATGTTTGTTCTGAACCTGTACTATCTGTGGTTGAGAATCCTAATGCCGTTATTTGTGCAGATGATGATATTGTTCCATCAGGAAGTGTATCACCACCACTACCAAATCCTGCGGCTGCAGCACTTGCCGATGTTAAATAACCGGCACCTTCAACATTTGTTAATCTTGTTGCTAAAGATGATGAGGTAGTACCAAACGCTCCTGATATTTCTGCTTTTGTGTAATTATTTCTTGCTTCTAATGATGTGATTCTTGTAGAAATAGAACCTGATGTAATTGGATATACTTTTTGTCTAAAGTTATTTGCTGCAGTTATCGAGTTCTTTTGAAATGCAGTTATTGTTTGAGGTCTATTCTGTATAGAATTATATGTTACTTGCGCAGATGATGATATTACACCATTAGATGATGTTATATCCCCAAAGAATGAACCGCTAAATGAACCTGAATAGTCGAATGGCATCTATTTTTTCTCCAATTAAAATACTTTTACCTATATAAATAGTTTATTATTTTCAATAACTGAAATTAATCATATGAAAATAATAATTTTAAGACTTCATCCAAAGATTCGTGTCTATGGTTGTCTTTTAAGTTTACATTAAAAACAAATAACGATTCCTTCAGTTTATGAACTTCGTGTACCGCTGAGTCGTTTGCAAATTTTAAATCTATTTGTTGAGGGTCACCACATAACATCATTGTAGAGTGTTTACCCAAACGACCCAAGACCATAGCTAATTGTTGTTTAGTTAAGTTTTGAAACTCGTCTACTATAACTATTGAATTATCAAAAGTTCTTCCTCTAAAGTGTGATAAAGATACTAATTCAATATTCTCATCCTTTTCCATCTTTTCTAAGATTGTAGGTTTGTTGTAGACTTTTCTCATATTAGAACGAATTGGAACTAACCAGGGTTCCATTTTTTCATCTAATGAGCCAGGTAAGAATCCGTTGTCTTCATTTGATATGGTAGGTCTTGTTATAACTATTTTATTAACTTCTCGTTTAAAAAAACTATCAAGTGCAATCTGAACTGCTAATAGTGTTTTACCACTACCTGCTTTTCCTAATATAAAATTAAATGGATGATTTCTTATTTGTGCTTTTGCTTGTTTTTGCTCTTCTGATAAACTTATTGAAAATCTAACATTTCCTTTTGGAGCTTTCTTCGCGATATTCTCTGCCATAGACAATCCTCTTTTGGTTTATTATAAATATCCGTAGGCATAAAAAAAAGGGTGACCGAAGCCACCCTTTTAATAACATTAAGTTATAATCTTATGATTATCCGCTTATTGCCTCTAAACCATGACAAATTACTTTACCATAGAACTCACCTCTTACCATTTGTTTAGCGTAACGAGTCATTACACCTTTTCTTGGTTGGAAGTTAGTTGGGTCATACACAAGAGGAGTCATAATTAATGGAATGTATGGAGCGTAAACTGCACCAGTTTCCAAGAATTGAGAACCTTTGAATCCTAATAGAATTACATTCTCTTTCATGTATGGGTTTTTGTACACTTGGTATCTGTTAGCGAAAGAACCTACTTGGCTTACACCAAACGCAAATTGCATTTCGTTACCTGTACCATTTGACTGATAACCTGGAATAGACTCGATGATAGTAGCAACATCAGGAGATACTACCATAAAGTTTGCTCCACCTCTCATTGTCTTAGCGTGGATTTGGTTAGAAACTCTCTGTAACTGAGTACCTAAAGTCTGGAACCATTGTTGTTGAGTATATCTCTCAACTGCTGCGTTAAGACCACTTGAAGTGAATTTACTACCATCCCAAGAATATCCGATTCTAGCAGACCACTTAGCTTCAGTTAAAGCGTTTTCCATTAACATATCTAAGATTTCTAAGTCAATCTCTTGTGAGATGTACTCAGATAACATAGAAGTTAATTCAGCTTCAGCGTCAATTGAGTGATAAGCGTTTAAATCTTGTGCGAACTCAGGAGTCCATTGTGCTTTCAACTTTCTTGTCTTAGCTACGATTGGAACACTTCTAAGTTCAACATTCAATTCTGGAATACCTAAGTCTGAACCACCTGAAGTTGTGTCTTCAAAGTCACCTCTTGTAATGTCAGTTGGTTGCTTTTGGTATTTTACTTTAACACCAGCGATTGCGTTAGTAGCACCTACTAATTTAACCATGAATGATACTGAGTTAGACCCAGAAACATTTGCTTTAGTGTATGCAGGATAGTAAGCTGCGATGTTAGAACCACTAATTTCGAATGCTCTTACGCCTTCTAAATCAGCACCACTTAACGATGCGTTAGCTACTGTTACTCTTCTTAACAATGCTCTATCAGCTGCTGATAAAGATTGTGAGAAGCTTGAATCATAATCGATTGCTGGGTCTAAAGCGACACCATTTGCGAATGATTCAGATGTAAATGTACTAGCTGCCGCTACTGCTCCAGCTGCTGCTTGAGTTAAAGGTCCAGATTCAGTCTCGTTGATTGAATATGCAAATCTTCCTGCTCCGTAAAGACCTTCACTTGCTTCACTTGCAGTTTCAGTTACACTGAATACTGAGTCAGTTTGTGAATCTTTACCTGCACCAGTTTCAAATCCTGGTTGTGCAGTACCATATTTAAAGTCTAAGTAAAATACCAGACCTGATGGTAAGTTCATTGGTTGTACGCTAACGAATTCTTTTGCAGCGATTTCGCTGAAAATTCTTCTAACCAATGGAAGTGCTACACCTGCCCACTCTTCAGAGTTTGCGGATGTACCTGTTGAAGAAGCTTCTTTTACTAATTCTCTTGCTTGGTTTTCAAGTAGAGTAGCAATAGTACTTCTTTCAAAATCAGACTCGATACCTTCTAAAAGGCCAGTCTTGTCCCACTTAGATACTAATCCTTTTGCCTCATCAGACATTTTCTTAGTATACCCAGCGGATTCGTTTAATAATGAATTTGTATCCATTTTGATTTCTCCGTTTTTAAATTATTTTATTAGTCCTGCTAACTTCTTAAATCTGTTAGCAACTTCGTTACCTTCAGAGATTATTGATTTGCTAGGTGCAGTACTTGCAGTTGGTTTAGAAGCGATTCCTTCTTTAACAACAGTTTTCTTTTTTCTTGCAACATTTAAGTTTTCACCTAATGTAGCAAAAACAAGCTTAACTTCTCTTAAGTTTGCAGCTCTATCAAAGTTCTCGATAACTTTAACTTTTTGTGACTCATTCAAATCAAAAGTTCTGAATAATTTGTTGGTGTAAAGTAGTTTAGCGTTTAAAAGATTAACTTCGTTGATAGTTCCTTTTAAAGATTCGATAGTAGCGTATGCTTCTTCCAACTCTTTATTTTCTTCTTCAACTTCTTCAGTCTCTTCAACTTCTTCTTCTTCGTTTACAACAGATTCTTCAACTTCTTCTTCTTCGTTTTCATCTACTTCTTCGTCTGACATTTCTTTTAATGTTTCAATGATTTCGTCAATATTTAACTCGTCATCGTTTTCGATGTCAGAAGAATCGTTAGCATCATCAGATGGTTCAGCGTTTTCGCCGTCACCTAAATCAGATGAGTCAAGTTCTTCTTTTACTTCTTCTTCCTCTTCAACTTCTTCTTCGTTGATAGAAGCTTCTAATTCTTTAATTACAGATTCTAAATCAAGTTCGTCTTCGTCCATTTCATCTTCGTCCATGTCATTCATTTCGTCTGCAGGCGCTTCTTCTTCTGCTTCTTCAGCAGCTTCTTCTTCGTCATGCATTTCGTCTTCATGTCCATCAACAACATCAGATGCGATGTCTTCGACTTCTTCTTTATCTTCTGTATCTAATTCCTCGTCAGCTACTTCCTCTTCAGATACTTCATCATCAGACTCGTCCATATCTTCGTTTTCGTCAGCTACTTCTTCACCTTCATAGGTTTCGTCAGCAACTTCCTCATCAGATGCCATTGCCATTTCGTCAGCAACTTCATCTTCTTCGATATCGTCTTCGTCTAATTCTTCAGCAATCTTATGAGATAACATTGATTGAAGTTTTGGAGTGAAGGCTTCTTCTAAGGCCATCTTTGCGTTTGCTAATGCAGTTTCTTTTACTGCCTTTGCGTCAGCGATAGCTTCTTTTAATAAATCAGATTTAGCCATTTCTGTCTCTCCTTAATTAAATTTTGGATAATAAGATTATTTGGAATCTTAATAGTGATTACTATTATAAAAATAAGTGACCACTCATTGGGGAGTGGTATTGTGTTCGGTTTATAAATATAGGTCTAAAACCAAAAACAGTAAGTGTTTACTATTTTATTTAATCGTTTGACCTAATTCTTCTTATATATTCTGCTCTGATAGCGTCCATCTTTTGTTTTCTTTTAACTGCGGATGGTTTTATAAACTCTTTTCTGTCCTTAAGTTCTTGTAAGACATTTGATTCTTTAACTTGTCGTTTAAAAAACTTAAGTGCGGCTTCAATATTTCCGTTGATTACTTTTGCGGCTTTGAATTTACCAGGGATAAT
>Ga0181396_1000236_pt1 | contig 12737 bp, 5 predicted proteins | sample 19SPOviralmetaG_FD_130125 | JGI IMG/M metagenome (GOLD analysis project Ga0181396, IMG submission 130125) | Marine viral communities from the oligotrophic San Pedro Time Series (SPOT) site, San Pedro Channel, CA, USA - 19 SPOT_SRF_2011-01-11 | ecosystem: Environmental > Aquatic > Marine > Strait...
ATCTCAGGGTAATCAAGTTTGGAAGATTGATAAATCAACATGTAAACCTATAGGAACACAACCTTTTAACTTTATACCAGAATTTAAATCAAATATAACCGGAGTAGGTGGTTATTCAGCTAGGGGAGCTTCTCAAATGCAATCTTGTACAAACGATTAAAAATAAAAAATGGCAAATAATTATTCTATAACTAGACAAACACTAGACAGCGAAACATATGGGTGTACAGAGTTCTCCACCCTTCAACAGGGTGGTGAAATAGCGTCGCTAAGCGGGCAAACACCCTTGGATGGTACTATAAAGTGGGATATAACAGCTCACGCTGGGTATGGGGTGGACGCTGTGGATTTCACTATAGATAATGCTACGGTTGTTAACAGTCCGTCTACTACATTTATTTGGACTGGAGGCGATCTACCTAGTGATGTATTAGGGGTTGTGTTTTATCAATTCTCCCCAACTGTTGTTGAGGCTACAATATATTTACATCCGGATTCAACTAACGGTATAACAGGTAGTGCTTATACCATGCCTAGTAGTAATGTTTTGATAAACATACCGATAACAGGTTGTGCTAAATTATTACCAAATGGAATACATGTTACTGTTAGAGGGGAAACAAATACCGATCAAGTTGTCACTGTTTCAGAAGGTAGTGGTATAACTAAAGCTACTAGTACGGTGGGTATATATACAGAGCATTTGCTAACTGGTAGCTTGCTAACTGATAGGGAAAAACAAACTTCTATAGCTACATACACAACCACAGCTAATAGTGGTTATTACTACTCCACCCAAAGTAATTATACAGTACCCAATAGCGATTATACTATAACTAGAACTGCTTTTACCAAAAACGCAAACGGGTTTTACACGTCTGAAACATTTAACATAACCTACGGATCAACAGATGAAGTGGGTTTTTTTGATAACCACGTTATTGATTTTACCAATAGTACTATACCTGACTTAGTTGTAAGTTCTGAAGTGTCTAGTTTCGACACATCGCTAGAAAATATAGATGATAGTGGTGATTCTAGGAGATTAGTAGCTACTGGTGATGCTCTTGCTGATTATGATATATACATTGAAAGGGAAAATAGAGATACTTATGATTTTACCACAAACACTTTTACCGCTACAAACACTAAATTATCAGCAACAATTAGCAATAGTGGTAGTACGGTGACTAGTGTTAATTTCCCAAAATCTGCTACTAAAGATAAATACACTATTTGGTTGGCTGCTGGGGCAGGTTCAACATTACACTCTAATGTGCCAACTGATGCAAATCCACTATATATATTCCAATACCCAAGCGTTGTTGTTACTGTTGATGGGGAGTCTGCAACAGATGCATTTAACACTATAGTGGGTACATCATCTATAACAATACCGCCAAACACTGATGTTATTGATTTGCAATTCAATAACATTATAGATGTAGATATAACTGTAACTCCAAAAGCTGGTGAGGGATTAACGATAGTAAAATCCAACCCAACCATAAGTGATTTACTTGGGTCAAACGTGTTTTTTTCAAAGCTAACAGAGGATATAGATGATACTGATGTAATTCCAATAACAGATAATACCCACGTTCCTATTGGATCTACGGTTATGGGTTCAAGTATAACTACTAAGGGCGATTATATTGGGGACTATATGTCTAGTAGTAATGATGGGTTGAGTTCTAAGTTCTTGTTAAATAACGCTACTTTATTAGCTGTTGGAATGTTAGTTGATTCTTTTAATAATGGAGATGTTCCTCAGGGTATTAAAGTTGTACAAGCAGATCTCGAAGGCACTGAGCAGGTTATACTTATAAACAGCGATGCTAAGAGTTGGATGGACACAAACGACTCCATTGACTTTAGATTTACCCTACCATTCACAACTGATAAAATACCACCATTTACAACTGTTGTTGGTAAATCTGCTCCAAACAATGTTATATTATCCAATAACATATCAGCCAATCTAGACGACACACTAGCGTTTGATTTTGGGGGCTTAGATATATTCGATTCAAAGTTAGAAGCTGTTTCAGTTGGTGAAGATGTTAATATAACTGGTACTATAATCGTGGCTAAGAGTGGGGATATTAATAGTGATTTAAAACTACAATTAGATAACATAATAACATCCGCATAACATGGCAATAATAACAATTACATTCCAACAACAATTAAACGTGTCAGCTCAAGTTGGTGATACAGCATACTTCGTTTCAACAACTGGTACAGGTGGTTTTGATATAAACTCCAACGCGGTTGTAGAAATAGGTATTATACAGAGTATTGACGAGGCTAATAAATTGATATTATGCGACACCAACTTACCTCTTGCTCAACAACCTGTAGCTGGAGACTTTATTCTATTCAGTAAGGATAATAAAGTTAACCTATCCACTATATTAGGTTATTACGCTAGTATTAAGTTCCACAACAGCTCTACTGATGAAGCTGAGATGTTTAATGTAACAACCACATTCTTCGAAAGTAGTAAATAGATATGATAGAATGTAACTATATACATACATTTTAATATAATACAATATGAAAAGCGATATAGACAAACAGGTTGAGGATAAACCACTAACAAAAGAAGAGAGTAAAGAACAGTTTGAAAGATTAACAGAAGAATTAAGTTTAAAACACTCTTTTAATTTTGAAGAAGCTTGGGAGATTGGGCAGGAGATAAAAAACCGTAGAGAATTCAGAGAGAACATTAGTGCTTTGGAAGAGGAAATATTAAGTATGGAAGGTGGAATGAGTGGAGAAATCTTACATGAGGCAAACCCAGTTAAACATACTTTTGCTGGTGGATGTTACATAAGGCAGATAACAAACCCTGCCAACGAACTTATAATAACAAAAATACACAAGAAAGAACATCCGTTCTTTTTAATGTCAGGAGAGATGTCTATATTGACAGAAACTGGTGTAGAGCACATTAAAGCTCCATACCAAGGTGTAACTAAGCCTGGAACAAAAAGAGCAATATATACACATGAAGAATGTGTATTTATAACAGTACACGCCACAGAGAATACAACGATAGAAGATGTTGAGGATGAGGTTGTATGTACGGAATATAAAGATTTACCAAAAGGCATCGATGCATTATCGATGTTAGAGAAATTAACCTTAAAACAATAATTATGAGTTTTACAGTAGCAGCCATAGTAGGTGCAGGAGTTGGTTTAGCCAAACTCGGAATGTCACTAGGTGGTAGAAAGAAAAGAATTAAAGAGCAGAAAGCTGCAAAAGCAGAGATGGAAGCTAAAAAGAAAACATATGAAGCTTTAGACACTTCTAATCCTTATAAGAATTTAGAAAACAAGATGGAGGATAGAACGGTTAATCAAAAAGAAGCAGAGTTCGCTAAAATGAGTCAACAGCAAAACCAAGCCAACATAATGTCTAACATGCAAGGCGCGGCTGGTGGATCTGGTATTGCCGCATTAGCACAATCAATGGCAAACCAAGGTTCTTTAGATGCTCAGAAATCAGCTGTGTCTATAGGTAAGCAAGAAGCGTCTAATCAAGCGGCAGCGCAGGGTGAAGCTAGTAAACTACAAGGTATGGAGGCTCAAGGAGAAAGCATATCACAACAAAGAGAAATGGACAAGCAATCGACATTACTCGGGATGTCACAACAAAGAGTTGGTGCGGCAAATCAAGCTAGAGCCGATGCTAAGAAAGCTCAAATGAATGCTGTTGGAGATATTGGTGCTTCTGTAGCTGGAGGTATTGGTAAATAATAAATAAAATAAAAAAACAATGGGTGCAGATAACGTATTGGTAACTGGAGCTGCTACAGCTTATAAGGATAGAGAATCCGGGGCAGACGTATATGGTGGTTTAGATAAGATCACTAACACATTAGTAGCTCAAGGTCAAGAGAGAAAGGCGGAGAAAAAGAAAGAAGCTTTAGAGTTAGCTAACAAACAAGAGCAAATGGGCGCTCAATTTCAGCAAGCTACCATTGATATGGCTCCTCATATGAAAACGTTGGGGCCTGATGCTTGGGCAGCAACCAAAACTGAAGTTGGGGGCTTGAGAGAGCAAATGAACGAAGCTATTGCTGGGGACGATAAAGATGCTCAAGTGGAAATAATGGCTAAGTTAAATGAGATAAAATCAAATGCCGTTAAAAACAAAGATGGATATGAATCTATTATAAGCGCTCACGAAGAAGGTTTGTTTGATTCAAAAAGTATGACACCTGAAGGAATTGAAGCTCACGATAACTTCCTAAACAACCCTTCAAAGAGGTTTGTTCCTGGTAAAGATGGTAAAGGAGCTGGTTATGAGTGGGATGTTTTGGATGAAAATGGTGAAAGAGTTCAAGCGTTAACACCTGCGGGTGACCCACTATTCAATATGGTTAATGGTAACAAAGAACCTGTTTATGAAACAAAGTCATATACAATAGATGAAATAAATGATTTTGGAGTAATGCCTGATACCGAAAATGGAATTAAGGTTAATGACTACGTGCAGAGCAAGCAGGAGTTATTCAACAAGGGAACAATAACGGAGTATGCTGATGTTCAAAAGGAGATGGGTAATATAATACCTAAAACTGTTAACGAACTTAGGAGTTGGGGTTTTGGAAATCCCACTGAAAACACAAACCTTAATGTACATGATTATTTAATGGACCACCCGGTTTTAAATGAATCACAGTATAAGGATTTAGGAGTTACTGATAAAAATGGGGATGGTGTTATAAACGAAGAAGATGTAATATCCGCTGAGGATAGAGAAGCTTTAATTGAAAGCATAATGAATGTTGATAACCCTAGTGTTACACGAGATATATATATCGACATGTATGCAACTATAGCTCATAACAGTATAATGGGTAAAGAGGGAAAAAATTATAATGCACATAAGCAGATTAAAATGGATGCTCACGAAAAAAGTGGAGCAACTATGGAAACTGAAATGGCTAGCAAGCAACAAAACCTAGCTAACGAGATCCAAAAAGGACCAAGATCAGGTGAGTCTAAGGAAGTATGGGCTAATAGATTAAAAATTAAACCAAGCGACTTAGTTTGGAATGATGACACTAAAAAATGGATGAGTTTATCTAGCGAATCTGGTGGAAGTGCTGCTGCTGGGAATTTTAATGCAAATAGTTACAAAAAAACTAAAAAATAAACAATGAACGAAGAATACTTAAAAGGACTACATGGTAGCATTGGTGTTGATGATGACTACGAGACTTGGGTTGGGGCCGTTAAAGAAAATGACGAGTATCTAAAAGGGTTGCATGGGAGTATCGGGGTTGAAGATGATTATGAAACCTGGAAAAGTGCAGTGTGGGGTGAAACTGAGAAATCAAAAAAAGGAAAAGATTCTGGAGATGGTGTAACTGCAGAATCGAAGACAGCGACACAAGTTACGGATTACGAGCCGGAAAATGGTTCTTCGGAATCAAAAGATCTTCCTAAGAAAGAAGACATAGGTTTTGAGGCTTTTGAGAATGCGGGTTATTTCACTACTGAGGGAGATATAGTTAGTAGTTTGACAGAGCATTATGACGATGGTGTGTTTGGTTTTGAGGAATCAGACATTGGTAATGATGCTATGATAGCTTATAAAAAAGATGAAAAGGGTGAGAAAATACCTGGATCTGGAGTACCCATTCCACTTGATAATTTAGAAGAAGCTTACAAGACTACTATGGATTTTGTTAACGGTGGGCTTAGTAATAGTGAAAAGGAAACCGCTAAGCTGCAAAAAGATATAAACGCAAATGAGATTACTGAAGAGCAGACTAGTCAAAACATCTTAGATGTTGAAAAACAGTATCAAGAAATGCTAACTCTACCAGAAGAGGTGGAAGCTGCTGAAGCGGATATAAAAGCTTACGAAGACGAGATGAACGCTAGGACTCCAGAGCAAGTTAGAGCAGATATGGTTGGGGCAGGGAAAAGGCTTGAGGATATAAAAAGGATTAGTTTAAATAATAAAGTTAAAAACTTAGAGAAGTTAAAAAACCGAACAGATCAAGGTTTGGTATCTGCACTTGAAACAGCTAGAGCACAAGTCGCTGAAGACAGAGGTGTTGAGGTGGAAACAGTGTCCAATGAAGATGAAGAAGTTGTTAGTATAACTTATGGTATATACAATGAGGATTTAAACGCTAGGACTTTTAAGAATAATGTAAAAGAAAGTTTAGAGGAGAGTAATGATTGGCAGCCTGCTAGATGGTTTACTAAATCAGATGATCAGAATGAAAAACATAGAGTAGCCTCTATAGCTAAAGCTAACTTAACAGATAAATCAGCGGCTATATTAAATAGAGCTAAATTTCTAAACACCAGTCTACTAGATATACAGACTAGGTTAGGTGAAATTAGGGATATTGTACCACAATCTCAAGGAGACGTGGACAAGCTGAATGCGGAATTAGCTGGACTTAAGAAAAACTTCAATCTATATAGAGACGAGTATAATATAAAGTTAGATGAGCATGATGAAGTTATTGAGAGCGGTAAAAACTTAACAGCATACCTAGATGTTATGGGTAGAAACCATGGTTGGGCCACTGAACTAGGTGGATGGGTGGCGGTTGGTACTATCGACTTAGTATCTGGTATAGCTAGTGCCGGTGAAATGGCTTTTGATATGATAGAGGATTTTTCACCTGCTTTAGCGACTGGAATAGCACTAGCAAACCCAGCAACAAATATGCTTAACACTACTAAAGCTGTCACTAGTATTATAGCTGGAGTTGATCCTAAGGATCTAGACAAAGACGTTGCTGAGAAAAACAATATAACCGTAGGACTACAAGGTTTAAAAGAACAAATAACAAATAGCATACAAGAACCAACTACTCTAGACGATATAAACGATCTAGGAGACTTTGGTAGTTTTATGGTGCATTTAGTTGGTACACAAGCCGCAAACACCGCTATGATGATAGGAACTGGTGGTATGGGTGCTGGAGTTTCTTTAGGTGTTATGGGTATAAGTGCAACTGGTAACAAATACTCTTCTATGCAAGATGAGATTGCTCAGAACAGGTTACTACCAAATGACCACCCAATGAAGGACTTTGAATATTCTCCTTGGCAAATGTATTCCGCTGCTATCGTAACGGGTGCTGCTGAAGCACTTAGTGAGAAGATTACACTTGGGCAACTTAGAGCTGTTAAAGGCGTTATGAAAAGCGATGCTGTTAAAAGAGGTTTTGTAGAAGGTATGAAAAATACATTCTTAAAAGCATCGACAATAAAACACGTTGCTTGGGATGCTGTTCAAGAAGGTGGGTCGGAAGCCGCTAGTCAGGTCGCTGGTAACCTAGCTGATATGTTTATACTTCAGAAGGATGATGTACACATGCTTGATGGTGTTAAGGAGTCATTTGTTAGCGGTGCTTTAATGAGTAGTGTTGTGTTTAAATCACCTATAGTTGCTAAGACATTATATAATACTTTTGCTGGTAAGAGCGATAACATGAAGTTAGCGGATATATCTAGTGATATACAGGAGCTACAAAATAGTTTAGCTGACCCAAATATTACTCCAGAAAACAAAACTAGGTATGAGCAAGATATACATTCTTTAATTGTTGAGAGCGCTAATATAAGGCAAAAAGCTAGCGCGAAGGTTGATTATATGGATGATACTCAGAAATCTGAGTTAATAGATATTGATGTGCAAGCCAATAAGTTGGAATCAAAATACAGTAAGATTCAAAACGACGAAACTATTAACGCTAAAGATAAGAAAAGGGATTTAGATAAGATAGAAAAAGAGTACAACGACAATGCTATTAGAAAGCAGGAGATATTAGATAAGGTTGGTGAGACTCAATTGGAGAATGAAGCGGATGCCGCTAGGGGTTTTGCTGAGGTTAATGGTTTTACAGGTAACCAAAAGTTAAATGTACTAACATTTAAAAATGCGGATCAAGCTAAGATGCACTTTAACAATGAGGCTACTGCTAAAGTAAGAGATCTACTTGTTGAGCAGAGTAAATTTAAAGAAGGTACAAAGGAATATAATGAAATAAGTGAGGAGATAAGTGAGGTAGCTAAACATAACAGTGCTATGAAAAGCGGTATGAATAGTGCTGCTGGTATGTGGACTGGTGCTTCTGATGGTGGGAATATATACATAAATAAAGAGGCATCTATAGGTGGGGAACAAACTTCCACAGTAACACATGAAATTAGCCACGATATACTAGCGCCAACAATAGTGAATGACCCCGGTGTCGGATTACAACTAGGTGAAGCGCTGGGTAAGGAATTACAAAACGTAGTTGGAGTTGATACGGTTCAAGACAGTAGAGCTTTACGTAGGTTAAACAAGGATTACGATGGAGCACCATCTGACGTTATGGGTAACGAATTAATATCTATGATGGCTGAAGACATTAGAGATGGTCACATTAAGTTACCTGAATCTGGTTGGATAAAGTTAGGTGATACTATAAGAAGGTTTTTACAAAACACCTTCCCTAATATGGCTCCGATAAAATTCGACAGTGGTAAAGATGTAAAAAATTACATCAAGGATTTAAACCACATGATGACGACTATAACAAATATCCAAAAAGATAGTAGTTTATCTGAAACTCAAAAAAAGAGAAAAATAAAAAAAGCTAGTGCCGCTATAGCTAAGCTTAAAAGAGATGGAGCTGGTGGGAAACTAGTTGAAGGTGCTAAGTTCCAAAACGAAGTAGCTGGTAGGGAATCAAATGCAACAACAACACTACAATCAAAAGTTGATGGTGGTAAAAAAGATTTAAAGCAAGAGGTAGATAAGTTTGTTCAAAACGAAGACGGATCAAAGAAGTTTAAGACTAAAGAAGACTTTCAGTCCTCAGAGGAGTTTATGGACGCTTTTAACGCGTTAGGGTATACTAACCTTCTTGATGGGTTAATAATGCAACAGATGACCGGTTTTGGCTTAGAGGGTCAGGTTATGGAAGATTTTGTTAGAAAGGTTAAAGATAAACTTACAGAGAGATTTGTAAAGAATTTTGACCCTTCAAAGAATGAAAGTTTGTTTGGTTGGTTGAACGGTAAAAATGGAGTTCTATACTTCACCAAAGGTGATGTAATGAATGAGTACAAAAAACAAGTTAAAGAGTACTCTTACGATAAAGAAACTATAAATCAAGAGGGAGATTCTAGGAGTAACCAAATTGAGGATACTTCATTAACAGCAGAGGTGATTGAAGAGGTTGAGAGTAAAACTGGTTTAATAAAAATCGCTGAGAGATTAGGTAAGGATGGTTTAACCATTAATAATGCTGTAAAAGCTATCATGGCTGAGATGGATTTAACTACACAGGACTTTAAATCGTTAAACGATGTGACACCTGATCTTACGCAGGAAATGTTTGGTATAAAACCAAAGCCTGGTAACTTAACTAAAGGCGATGTTAAGAATGCTCAAATGTTTATTGCTAAGAATGTTGATTTGATAATAGCATCTCTTCCAAATGGAGCCACATCACACGGTACATCGACTGGTGTTCAAAACGTTTTACTTAAAAAATTCTATACTAAAACTGCTAGAGTAAGTAGTACTCTTGAGAAAGCTGGTCAAACAGGCGCTGGTTTAGCAATACAGGTTAAAAGAACAGATATCACGACTAAGGAATTTTTAGAAGAATTCGGTATAACTGAAAGAGGTTTACCTAATGAGTATGTTAAAGCTTCTAACGTAAGTTCTAGAATTAAAGCTTTAGTTGCTCAGATTGGTAAGATGTTAACAAACCAAGCTGCTAGAGAGTATGCTGTTGACAATAACTTACCTTCAGAAGCTATAGATACACTTGGAGATGGAAAAGCCGTTAAGATGTTTAGTAAGGGTATTAAGAAAAACAATAAAGCAGAATACATAGCTGCAAGTCCTCTTATTTTTGGTAGACTAAATGCTACAAACATAACCAACCCACTTGAGTTAAATAGAATACTAACGGAGGAATGTGGGAGCTTCTTGTCTCAAAAGGAAATACAGGCTAACGTTGAGAGTTTAGTTAGTTGGGGTAAAAGTTTCATAGAGGCCACTAACAAAGGTATTGGTTTTGACAACATAACCACGGATCAAATACAGGATCACTTTACACACAAACTATCTCAAACACATGGTAAGTCTTTTAAAGACCTAACAGACACTGTTATAAATACTGTTAATGGCAAGAAAATAACAGGTAAAGATCTGTTGAGTAATCCCAACAAGGTAAATCAATATAGAGCTGAGGCGAAAAAGAACTTTCAAAAAGTCATTGACAATAAAAAAGGATTATCAAAATCTGAAGTAATAGCAACTCTTAGGTTGATGATGAATGTTTATGGTTATGGTAGAGATGGAAAGCCAATGAATGGTCAATTCAAATTCGTAAACGGTGAGGTGAGATTAAAATCAAGTACACATGGAGTAAATTGGCTTAAGAAAGACGGTAGCCCCATGCCACCAAAACCTGGTATATTTAATGGGTATGCTGAGATGGCTACTATAATGCAGGAGATGTATAATGCTGGTAAACCTAAGTCTGAGCACGTAAACTTCTTTAGAACAACCTCAACTGGAGGTACTGTTTTAAAAGATGATAGCTACTGGAGTAAAGACCCTAACTTTGGTGGTGATGTTCAAATCTTCAGTAGAGAAAATGGTATTAAGCACTTGAAAGAGCGTTCTGAGGTTGGTGAGAAGGTTTTTGCGCTAAGAATGGAAGCTAGAACTGATATAGCTAGGAACGCTTATGAAATGCTAATTGATCATTGGCAAGAGAGTTTAGAGAATGGCGATATCGAAGCTTCTGATATGGCTGGTTTATATTACTTAGTTATGAACGGACAGGAAACTTCTTTAGCTAGAAGGTGTTCGCTGTTAACAAACGTAGACGTATCAATACAAGAAGCATTTGACAAAGGTGGTTCTGTTGCTGTTCAAGAGCTTGGAGGTGCTAAGAACGAACATATGTACCAGGTAAATCAAAAGGTTGGGAACGATATAGCTGAGATAGCACAAGGGAGGAAGCCTGTGCAAGATTGGAGTAAATACAACACATCTTTAGTGACCGGACAATTTGATGCCTTGTTAACTGACTTTGGACTTCAAGTAATTGCTACAACCGATCAAATGGCTAGTGAGCTTAGTGACTGGAGATATAAATATGTTAGTCAATTCCTAAAGCCAAACCAAAGGCCACAGTTAAAAAATATTCACACGGGAGTTACTGATATAAAATCTACAGAACCAAGATTTGTATTCAGGTCAAAGAACCCAAACCCAAACGCTAAGGAAAACAAGAGGGCTACTATAATGCTAAGTGCTGCTAACAAGAGCAATAACTCAGATGGCAGTAGTAGAGGTATAACAGTATTAGACTTTGATGACACGCTAGCTACCACTAATTCTAAAATTAGATACACTAGACCAGATGGAACAAAAGGTAAGTTGAATGCAGAGCAATATGCTAGTACATATGAGGATTTACTTGGGCAAGGTTACGAATTTGACTTTTCAGAGTTTAATGAGGTTGTAGATGGTAAGACAGCTCCATTGTTTGAAAAAGCAATGAAGTTACAAGGTAAGTTTGGTAATAAAGACATGTTTGTACTAACAGCTAGACCAGCGGAATCTGCTCCAGCTATATTTGCATTTTTACAAGCGAATGGACTAAACATACCACTAGAGAACATAACTGGCTTAGCGAATTCTACAGCGGCAGCTAAAGCTCTTTGGATTGCTGAGAAAGTTGGTGATGGTTATAATGATTTCTATTTTGCTGATGATGCAATGCAAAATGTAAAGGCTGTTAAAGATGTTTTAAATCAGTTTGACGTTAAATCAAAAGTTCAGCAAGCTAAAATAATGTTTAGTAAAACAATACCTTCTACTACTGATAATATATTAAATAAAGCTGCTGAAACGGAGATCGCAAGAAGTGATAAGGATAAATCATTTAATAAGATAATAGAGGAGACAACAGGTTTAGCTAAGGAAAAAGAGTTCTCAGGGATTAAAGCTGAGAAACGTGGAGCTAGAAAAGGTAGGTGGAAATTCTTCATACCACCATCAGCTGAAGATTTCAAGGGTTTGATATACTCATTTTTAGATAAAGGTAAGAATGGAGAGGCACAGTTAGAATTCTTCCAAGAAGCGTTGTTCACACCTTTTGCTAGTGCTTATAGAAATATAAACAAAGCTAAACAAGCTATAGCTAATGACTACAAGCAACTATCAAAAAGCTTTAAAAATGTTACCTCTATTCTACAGGATAAGGTAGAGGGTTCTGAATTTACGAACGAAGAAGCAGTGAGGGTTTATCTTTGGAACAAAGCTGGTTTCCCAATTCCAGGTTTATCCAAGACAGATCAAGCTATGTTAGTAGAGCACGTGGTGAATGATGGTGCTTTATCAGCGTATGCGGATACACTTGGGTTGATATCAAAGAGGCCAGAAGGTTATACACCACCTGGCGACCATTGGTTATCTGGTAGTATTAAGATGGATCTAGCTGAAAGTGTTGATAAGTATGGTAGAAAAGAACATTTAGCTGAGTGGATTAAAAATAAGAACGAAATATTCTCAGAGAAAAACCTAAACAAAATAGAAGCTATATATGGTTCTAACTTCAGAGAAGCTCTAGAAGATTCATTATACAGAATGGAGCATGGTAAACATAGACCCACTGGTAAATTTAGAATGCTAAACCAATGGAGTAATTGGCTTAATAATTCTGTAGGTGC
>Ga0181396_1000240_pt1 | contig 12661 bp, 22 predicted proteins | sample 19SPOviralmetaG_FD_130125 | JGI IMG/M metagenome (GOLD analysis project Ga0181396, IMG submission 130125) | Marine viral communities from the oligotrophic San Pedro Time Series (SPOT) site, San Pedro Channel, CA, USA - 19 SPOT_SRF_2011-01-11 | ecosystem: Environmental > Aquatic > Marine > Strait...
AGAGTAAAGAGTGTTGGTAATCTTGGTGGAAGGTTCAACGTTTACCGCGACACTCGTACCGAGGGACAATACGAAGGCGATCTTCGTAGTAGTCGTCTCGAGTACATTCTCTTGGGTTACAAGGGTCCTGAGTTTTACGACACAGGTATCATATACTGCCCGTACATCCCCGTGATGGTACAGAGAACTGTCGGACCTAACGATTTCGCTCCACGTGTTGGATTGCTCACCAGATATGGTGTGGTTGACAACATCTTTGGTGCAGATCTTTACTACCACGTTATCGTGTGTAAGGATCTCGGTACATCTTTCGAGCCTGGCTCGCAAGCTGTCTACTTAGGATAAGTTTAGATAAGTCTAGATACTCAGAGCCGTTGAAATGATACATACGGCGATAAAACATTTTACCCGGACTGCAATAATGCCGGGAATTGAAATGAGATTCCGACCCTTCCAGGTGATGCTGAAGGGTCGTTTTTTTGTGCACGTTTAGCATAAGTAATTTAATATGAGAGATAGAGACAGTCAATTGATCTTCGAGGCATTCCAGATGGACCGCGTCAACTCCTTAATGAATTTCTTTGGAGGCTGGTTAGACAAAACCGGTGAGCTAGAGGAACTATCACGCTGGGGTGTAGAGACGTCTAAAAACTCACTCAAGAAACGATTCAAATCACACGTCATAGAAGTGATAGGCAATGACATGAAGAGAGTTGAATTCCTCCTACGTGACAATCGAAAAGGCCGAGAGGCGGCAGATGAGATGTTCGTCAATTTCATTGACGGGATAAAGAACAAAGAAGGAACAGGAGACCCGGGACCAAAACCGGAACCTGAACCGGAACCAGAACCTGAACCAGAAGAAGAGCAACCGATGCATGGACAAGCTGCCATGAGCGCTTTCGGGTTTCGATCGATGGATGACACACCTGAAGAAGAATTACCTGAAGAGGATCCAGAAGAAGCGCCGGAGGAGGATTCATGGTTTGGTGCACTCAAAAAAGGTACATTGAGAATTCCCCGGCCTCCCAAAATGTCTTTTAAGAAGAAAGAAGACGGAAGCCGAGTGTTACAGATTGGTGACTGACTATTGCTTGTCAGTCTTGACGTGCAACACAGTCGGATCAATCAACACACCACACTCTTCCATAGCGGCTGGGCTTGTGGCGCGAACCGGATTTATGTCGATGCCACCTCGTCTAGCGTACAAACATGTGACACACAACTCTACAGGCTTGATGGTGTCTAGTAGTCTCTTGTAAATTGTCTCGCATATCTCTTCATGGAAGTGACACTCGTCGCGGAACGATATTATGTATTTCAACAGACTTTGCTCTGTCACCCCCTTGTCACCACTGTACATCACATACACGTCTCCCCAATCCGGTTGGCTTGTGACTCTACAATTGCTCTTCAACAAGCTGCTATGATAATGCGCCCATCTCCGCTTGGGTTTGGTAATCTCTAACAGTCCCGGAGTCTCAGCATATGTATCGACATTCATCTCACCTAGTTGCTCCTGTGTGAAAATCGTCTCTAATGTTGTATACATGTTAGTACCCATCACTGGTTCTCCGATGGCTCTGGTACCAGAGGCGTTATGTATGTACACCTTTACATCAGTCTCCAAGAGGTCGGACAGGTCAGATGCTGACTGTGTGCCGATGTTCTGCAAGACTTGTTCTGGTGTGTCACCACATCTGTACATGTTGTACGAGTTGAAATACAGCTTGATGCTCTTACTCTCCACAATATATTTGCTGCTAGCAGGATACACAATTTTAGCCACCCCCGCCACCGGCATGCCGTTGTTGGTCAACCCACTCACCTCGTACGCGTTCCAGGTGTCATATCCCATGAAAGGCAAATCATCATCATGAATGTCCAGATGTAGTCTGTTGTTGCTTCTAGGTTCATTGACTAGTAGTGCTGGATCGTATTGGTCCTTGTAGCTTGACACTTGACCCAAGTGTTTTGTTATTCTGCTGTTGTCTAATACTATGTTACTCATTATAAAATTTTATTGATTGTTTCCATCCTCTCCTCGACACTACCTGACAATCGGATGATCTTGTTCCGCCACGTGTCTCTACCAGGAGTTGACATGGAACAATCCATCAGGTCCTCATATATTTTAATTATGTCATTCCTGAACTCAACATTGACACTACGCTCTCCGTCATCCTCCATAGGTATATCATCCGGCTCAGTGTACAATATGTGATCCAATCGATCTCCCAGCATGGACAACAAGTGACACGAGTGTTCCATCACCCACTTGTCAACTGTTCCTCGTCGCCACAACCACTTGGTAAACACATATCCATCTAGAATGCACCGATCTAATATCCAGTTATGGTCCGGACTAACCACGTGATTTTGCAGATGTTCTTTCAATATGAACAACTGTGTTAGGTTGTCTCCATCCTCGTTGATACTCAGGCCTTCACGCATCACCTTGCGGGTCACTTCCGGGACGAAGTTCCAAGCGTCACGATACACACCGTCAGATCCTCTGGTCCACTTTTCTCCACATAACTGTTGTCTCAACAACTTCAGTAGTGTTGTTTTACCTGTGCATTGAGCTCCTGTGAAACCTATCAACATAACTATATTATAACATCACTCACCCGGAAAATCAAGCCGATCATCCATGTCTTCTCGACATCTTTCAGTATGCATGGCACACAACATGTTCCACACCACTGCCGCGGCATGATCCTCATCATTATCACCACTCCACCAAGACTCTAGATGTCGATGAGCACTGTCGTAGTACACACTGAGTGGCATGCCTTTTATCCAGTTGTTCTCTCCGTATTTCACTGCACCGTCTAGGTACCTCTGTAACACGCGATTCAACTCTTGTTGTGGTATCAACGACATGCGTAGCTTTCCGTCCCCGGTGTCTCGTTGAGCACCAGTATCAAACTGTCTATTCTTCTCGTCCTTCATTTATATCTTTCGCGTCTTGGTGTTGATATTTTGGATGGTACGTAAATATACCACACCATGCAGCCATTATAATTGAAAATATTGCGAAACTGTCTCCTTTACTGGCAAAAAACACTGCCATTATCACATTAATTATACATGCAATTAACAGTATTCTGCCTTGAAAATTGAGATCGCGCCATGGAAGCATATCAGCTGTGCACAATCTTCGGCCCGGATCGATTCCAGAGATCCACCTCACAAGTGCTGAGTCTTTGATTGAATGTGCTGAATCGTTTGATGTTACCATCGACATCCCTCTTCCTGGACAATCCACGCTTGCTTATCTCCACACAGTCGATCAAATCCACACCGTTGTATCCATGTTCGTAAGATGTGCTAAATAGACCGTCCGGATGTGTAAAACCAGTAATAACACCATACCGTACAATTGCGTCGCGTTTCTGTACCACGACGTCTCCAAGTTCGTATGTTTTTTCATATTTAAATTTAAAATTCTCATCAATCAACTTGCATGTGGACAATTTGATTCTTTTGATCCTATACGTTCCATCTGTCCTCATGATGGGCTTGAGCCTCTTGTCATACATGATGATATCAACCTTGCCGTTGTCTCCTTGACCCACGAAACTAAACACTTCACCAACATGTCGGGATTTGTCTTGCTTGTATCGAACCACGCTACCCACTTGAATATCATTGTCGCTATCAATTTTTAGTATCTTCCTCATGTTTATATGATGTAGTGTCTTTGTGTGTCAGGCAACTTTATTGTGTTAAAAAATCCAGCCACAGATCTCGAGCCATCTCATGCAGCTTGTCTGTTACTGATGCCTCGCCAGAATACACGTTGTGTGTGGAGCATTCCGCTAGTATCTCTCCTTCATCAACTCCAGGTGTGACTCGATGTATCACACAACCGATTTTTTTGTATCTATCGTCCACGTGTTCAGCCACTCGCTTCTGTGGATCCGCTCCTTTGAGCTCAGGGTACTCGGTTATCAACCCAGGGTGCAAGTTGTACATCTCATACTCATCACATATGTCCGGAGGAATTATTCTCATCCACCCATGTAGCGTGACCATTGTTTCCGGCGGCAGAGCCCCTCTATAATCGATTACAGACGGTCGCTTGGGCATGTATATCAGCTCGTTGAGACACTCGTGTATGTCCTGACTCTCCGGGGCTTTGTTGGTTATGACCACATCCGGTGAGCGACCCAGTTTCTTTGATATGTTCACTATCTCCGAGCCAGTGTGGCTGAAGAACGCGGTCCAGTGTTTGTCACCTATCATAGTGTGACTGCATGACCTAGTGTCAGGTGTCTGTTTATGATCTTCTTGAACATACCGGTGTTGTACATGATGTCTTCCATTTGATCATCAGTCACCTCATGTTCGATCAGATCAGCAAGCAATGTTTTTGGTTTCTGATATAGTCCCATACTGTCATTGTATCTCAAACCCTTGATACCAGCAACCACCGGGTTGCTCGTGTCTATGCTCCGAATGTTGTATATATTATTATCTATATAGTATTTAAATTCTCTGGCCAGGCTGCAACCCAACAGATGATGAGGCTTGTCCCAGTTCCAATATCCCTCGTCAATCAGCTGACTTATGAACCTCTTTCGTCCGGAGCAATACTTGACAAGCTTCTCCGGAGCCCAATCATCCTCACATAATCCTGTGATCTGATAATAGCTGTAATCAAAACTGATAGCAATATAATCCGCACGATCTTTCATGAAATTGTAACAGCGAACCAACTCGTTCCAGTCCCGTCCTTGCACCACACCAATTCTCAACGCATCAGTGTTGTCGGTGTATTGTTGCTGCCAGTTCTTCCATTGTTGAATGGTGTCCGGGCAGCTCTCGAGCACGTCTGGTACTATGTACCAGTTGGGTTGTAACTCGTCAATCCACTCACCATATTTTTTAGGATCAAAGCTCTTACCCAGCTCGAAAATACTGTTGTCCAGCAGCACTGGCTTGGTGCCCTGGTCAGTCATCTGTTTGTAATGTTTAAAATATTCCGGGTGTGTTTCGAACAGATGTACCAACGCGTATCCATAGTCATTGTATTGGTTTGCCTCGTTCAATATACTGATCGGGCTCTCGTGTGACACTTCAATCTTCATACATTTATTATAACGTCATCTGTTGCATATATCAACAACAAAGTATATAATCATAAGTACATATATGAAAGACATGCCAGACCTATCCGCAGGAGCGAGACGAGTGATGATCACCGCTAAAAATATCGCTCGTGAGCACAAACACGACTTCATAACCACAGAACATATCTTGTTGAGCATACTCGAGAGAACCAACCCGATCAAAGGAGTACGGGTCATGAAAGAGCTGGATGTTGACCCGGACGATTTCAAAGAGTTTGTGATACAGAGCTTGCAAAAATACACCGGGGACAAGAAACCGGAGCTGAAAGATGTGGAACCATCACCTCGTGTGTTGAAGATGTTGAGCTACGCCAGTTCTATTGCTAAAGAGATGGGCACCACCAATGTCAAGACAGATCACATACTGCTCAGCATACTTGTGAGTGATGCTGGTTCTGGTAATAATCTGTTTAGATTGAAGAATATAGATGCTAATTTTTTATACGAGGCTATATACATCGAGGTGGAGCCAGCCAAATCCAAGAAGAAGAAAAAGCAATTGTTCTCCATGGACGGAGATGATGAAGAGACATCACCACCATATCAACCAGACGAGAAAGACCCACTGTACAAATACACAACCGATCTGACAAGACAGGCGTCTGTCGGTGATCTCGACCCGGTGGTGGGACGAGAGGATGAAGTGCAAAGCATGATACAGGTGTTGTGCAGAAGAACAAAGAACAACCCGGTGCTGCTTGGAGAGCCTGGAGTTGGAAAAACAGCTGTGGTTGAATTGTTGGCTCAGAAGATAGTCAATCGAGACATACCAAGACCGTTGAGAGACAAACATATACACACATTAGATCTAACACGACTCGTGGCAGGTACCATCTACCGTGGTCAGTTTGAAGAGCGAATCAAAGACCTGGTCGCTTCAGTACAAGCTAGGACCGATGTGATACTGTTCATCGACGAGCTTCACATGATCGTGGGAGCCGGCAGTGCTTCTGGTGGTATGGACGCCAGCAACATACTCAAACCGGCGTTGGCCAGAGGTGAGCTCTCATGTATAGGTGCCACAACTCTACAAGAGTATAAAGAGTATGTGGAAGGAGATGGTGCGCTGGAGAGACGCTTTCAACAAGTGTATGTTGACGAGCCTGATTGTTCTGAAACAACCACCATACTGAACGGCATAAAGACGAAATATGAGCAGTATCACCGTGTCAAGTACAACAAAGAGGTGATTTCCGAGATAGCATATCTTTCTGACAGGTACATTACTGATAAAAATTTTCCAGACAAAGCGATTGACGTGATGGATGAGATCGGGTCCAAGATGAACGTGAGCAGATACACACCCACCAAGGAGGTGGTGGAGTACCGAGAGCTGTTAGAGACCACGATACAAGAGAAAGAGCTAGCGATCGAGAGACAAGAGTTCGATCTGGCGTTGGGTTACAGGGAGACAGAGTATGAACTGTATGATCAATTGAGCGACATGTTTCTGAAAAGAGAGTCAATCGAAGCAAAAGACATGCCTCTGATCAGAATCACCAAAGAACACGTGAGAGATCTCATATCCGCCAAGACTGGTGTGCCTGTGAGCAACTTGAGCATGGATCAAGCCACTCGAGTGTTGAGCCTCGAGAAACAAATGAACAAACAGGTGTTGGGTCAGACTCGAGGTGTCAACAAGATATGCGCAGCCATCAAGAGAAGCAGCGCAGGAGTGAACAATCCAGAGAAACCTATATCCAGCCTGTTGTTTTTAGGTCCCACCGGGGTGGGCAAGACTCATCTGGCACGAACTCTAGGAGATGAGATGTTCTCCAGCGGATGCTTCAAGCAATATGACATGTCTGAATTCTCAGAGAAACACACCACCAGTAAATTGATCGGTTCACCTCCAGGTTATGTTGGATATGGAGAAGGTGGAAGCTTGACCGAGTTTGTGAGACACACACCCTATTGTGTGCTGTTGTTTGATGAGATTGAGAAGGCACATCCAGAGGTGTTGCAATTGTTCTTGCAGATGCTCGAGTACGGATGTCTCACGGACAGTGAAGGATTGGAGGTAAATTTCCGCAACACCGTGATAATCATGACCAGCAACATCGGTGCGCACAAGTTCGACAAGGGAGTATCTGTTGGATTCAATCAGAACGAGAGTGTGGAGACCGGCGTGATACAGGAGCTCAAGAAAATGTACCAACCAGAATTTATCAATCGAATTGACGAGGTGGTGGTTTTCGACCGCTTAGATGTTAATCATCTGCGGAAAATTGCTGAGCAATTGTTACGGGCTGTCAAACGTACCGTCAAGAGCAACAGCAAAAAGATCATAAACTACACCCCAGGTGTGGTTGATCTGATAGTTGAAACATGTGAAGACACAGTCAAGTATGGTGCTAGACCGATGAAACGGACCATCACAGAGTTGATCGAGACACCTCTAGCAGAACACATCATGCAAGACATGTCGGTCAAGAAATTCTCACTTGATGTACAAAACGGTCAACTGGTCATTCAGGCACACCAGCCTTGAGACAGAACAGTTCCATCTCTTGTTGCACCTGATCCACCAGTCCTAGTATCAGCTCCGGAGTGAGCTCCGGGATGTCTCCGTAGTCTTGTTTGTATCTGGCCATGTATGTCTCTAACAAATGTGCTCGATAACAATCTAACATGTGCTCCATGTCTTTTGACTTGGAATCACACATCACTTGTTCATAACACACCGGGCAGTGTGTGTCGTCATGCTTCATGTTCTTGAGATACTGCTCGATGTAGTCGTTTAACGATAATGTGAACCTCATGAATAAATACTTATATGGGACCTATACTTAATACAATAATCGGCGCCGGTATCAAGATTGGCGTGAACTGGATAAACTCTTGGATCGAGCAGAAACGTATGGATCAGATGATGCTAGCGGCTCGAGATGAAAAGATCATGAATGCGTTGTTGGAGAATCAGAAGGCTCAAGCCAGTGACGCGTTTGTCAAAGTGACCAGACGTGTGCTGTTCATGAGCATCACGTTCACCATGTGCTTCTTGATGATATATTACGCGTTGAATCCTGGTATAGTGTATGACGTGATCGTGCCCCGCGGAGATACTGCCAGACTGGGCATATTGTCATGGTTTTTCGGAGCCAAAGATTATGACCTGGTTCAAATGACCGGTGGGTTGTTGTTGACTAGTTTCTTTGACCTGTGCTTCATGGTGGTGGGCTTTTACGCCGTGCCCAGCAAGAAGCGCTGAAGTTATTTTGTGTCTCCAGTCTTTTCCGCGGTGTCAGTCTCTTTGTGAGCCTCAAACACAGTCACAAGCTTGGCTATGACCGCCTCACCATCACCCAAGTCGATCGGTGGTTTCACTGGCATGCCCACCTCGTTGGCTGAATCATACGTGTCATCACCGTAACCATAATCACCGTATATGTCCTCACCCGTGGCATCCGTGTCAATCTCTAGTGCTTCTGTGTCCACAGGAGCAGGTGGTGGTGTCCAGTCATCAGCCTCCACCTTGTAGATGTCACTGAATATCACATAGAGTAATTGTTTGGTATGTTTCTGGTTTTTAGTGCGAGCCACAAAGTCGATTATGTCCGCTTTGGTGAATTTACCACGTAACGCCTCCACAGGATTGTTGATGCTGCTGTAACACATGTGTGGAATATACTTGTTGGCCACATTGGCGCAGTCTCGAATCACGTAGTACGCGCTCTTTTTCTTGATCTCCACTCCAGTGTCAGGTTTGACCATGGCCACGGAACTAAATTTAAGTAATTTTCTCTGTGGAATCTTACTAGTGTTCAATATTTTCTTCTCAAAGTTCATAACGTTACAATTACTTATCTATATCGTTACACATATTCACAACAACTCACGTGTCTGCTCAGGGTCCGACCGGGACAACAACTGTTCTAACAGGTGTTCCATACGCTTCAATCGGTCGAACACTGGCATGGCTTTTCGTAACTGGAACATCTGATCTTCTAGTTCGTTGTTCTTCTGTTTGAGTTGATCGATCTGCACGTACAACTCGTTCACTTTGTTTACTTCCCAATCGTTCATAAAGATTCTGCTACCAGCACCGAAGGTGCTAAAAAAATTTGAGCCGCAGGCTCCCGCCTCCCCAGTTTTCCACCGTGTGCCTCGCGGAAGGTCACGGCTTGCGAGAGTCTCCTGAGAAATCTTGCCCTGAGTCCAGCCAGTCCCCACCATCTGAAGTGTCTGTAGTGTCAGGAGTGACTGGTTCAGGTGTTGTTGGTGTGTCTGAAGTGTCAGTGATCACCGGAGTGCGGCGATGTCTGCAGGTGACCCAGGCCCCACCCACACACATGATGATGGTGGCTCCGGATATGCACAAGAATGTGAGCAACGCGTGATTGTCATGTGTGGTGAGTTGCTGTTGTTCTGATTGACTGAGCTGCCCGTCTCCGTCAGTGTCTATCTGATTGACTGGTATGGTTGTGATTATTTTTTGCTGCTGCGCAGGTTTCACGCCTGTGTTGGAGCCTGTGCCTGTTCTGGCCTGCTTGTTGCCCACACACGAACACAACACCAAGATCCAAATCACCGTGGCACTCATGATCAACCAGATGTTCCAGCGTGTCATAACGTGTGGATATTTAGTTTGGCCTGCAGCCAAAGGCCACCGGAATCCGCGAAAAAAAATTGCGCAAAATATTGGAGCATGGGTCTCCCCGTTAACCTGATATACGAGTCTCTCTATTGGGTTCTCGCACGCCCCTTGTTCTCTATCACCCGCCCTGTCTCTGAGACCCAATCGTGTATCTGAGACCAACCTGCTTCTGCGAGACACCTCACATGTCTCAAGCAACCGTCAGGCAGAAAGCTACAACTGATCACGGTGGTGACTATCACGAGCGTTAGTTTCATGTATCTATATTATGAATGGTCCTGTGCCCTTGTGCAACAAAAGAGGAGGCAGCACTTGGGCATACCTCCTCTCAAGGATCAGTTATGGAAAGTTTTATGCGGCTGGAAAGGCTTCAGTGCCACTCTCGATCTCTGCCACCTCACCTTTCAAGATGTTGATCTGTTTGAAGTGACGATCGATTCTGGCCTGCAGCATCTTGACCTTACGAGCGTTCTTGTCTGGTCCGGCTTCCCTGCTCACGTAAGTGTCTTCGAACGTGCTGATGCAGTTGTTGAATCGGGTCTGTATCATGTTGGCAAGATACTTGTGATAGAACTTTTTCACGTTGCCGGTCTTGCTGCACTTGACTGTGTAGTTGTTCAGGTCGATTGATACCTCGCCCGCGCTGCTGTTGAAACTGTAGAAGTGTGTTGATTTTTTGCTCATAACTGATGTGTGTGTTGTTGTTGTTAAAATGTTATTGTATGATATGTTCGTCGGATGCGCAACTAATCAGTTGACCAGCGTCTTTCGAACTCCCTCCGCTTTCTGGATGGTGTAAGGTGAGTGACTGGTCAAGCGATCCAAGCCTGCCTCCAAGGTTCTGACGATCATGATCGCCTCGTTGATGGTTTCTGTTACTCCGACGCAAGTGTCGTGTCTCATTACTTTGAACATATAACTGATTCTCCTGTTGTTGTGTGGCGTGATTGCCTGTTTGTGTCTTGATTATAACGTGGTTGGTTCTGATGCGCAACTTTGTTTTACAACACAATCACGATCGGTAGCAAACCGAACAACCAAAGCAGCGTTAATGTGAGTGTGATGGTTAGTATTGTTTTGATCATAATTGTATTATCGGCGATTTTTGTTGAATGCGCAACTTCAGAATGGTGTGACGAACTCTTCAGCGTTCAGGCGTCTGATCTCGTCTTCGATTCTCATGATGTCACAACGTCGTCTGGTTGATGGCCAGTTCCATTCGGCTTGTTCAGCCTGTTCCAACCGATGTTTCAGTTTGATTCGACGTTGATCGAACCAGGCATGCCATTGCGCCCGGGTGGTGATGTCCAGTGGTGATAAAATGTTCATTGATTTGGTGTGTTGAATATTGCTCGGATGATTCCTTTGAGGTGAAAACCTATTCGGTTGTAATGATGCGTGATCATCTGCTGCCGGATGCAGCGTGTGTGGAGTAAGATCTGATCGCGTTGCGACACTATCGATTGTCGTTGACGTCGTTGAACAACGAGCAATCGCGTTCCATCTTGAACAGATCCAGGACAAGACCCACGCAAACAGCGAGCATGGGTGAGAGTAGTAGTAGTGTGAATATATCATTTGTGTTCATATTTGTATTGTAGTGTGTTTTGTTCTGATGCGCAACTCTCAATCGTTGAAATTCGATCCGCGCAACTGCTCTTCTAGCATGCAGAGAGCGTTCTCGATCGATTCAGTGATAGGAGATTCTCGGTCCCCTAGATATTGTTGAAGTTGATAGATGATGTGTAGTGTTTCTGTTTCGTTCATATTATGATTATGACGAAATTCTGTTGAATGCGCAACTATCGATTCAGCTCGTCGCTGGTGTCCATCATGTAATCCCGGAAGTGCATGCGAGTGCGGTCCATCGATCGCAGGATCTCGTCCGCCTGCTCACGTTGCCAGATCTCCGGCAGTTGTGCCCGCAAGGTCTCGAGCAGTCTCTGCGCTCGGTTGAGCTCTCGCTCGGTTTCAACGCTCGGTTCAGTCTGTGTGATCTTCATTGTTATTATAATAACGAGGTTTTTCTGAATGCGCAACTATTTTGCAACTGGTGTAAATATTGGTCTGGTCCGAAGACTACTCCTCCTCATAGGTCAACCCTCCGAGCTCGTGCAACTCTCGTTTGAATCGGACGAGTCTCTCGCGATTGAACAGCGCAGGCTTGAAAAGTTGCAGATTCTCCTCTTGCCAGATAAGATGTTGTAATGCTTTTAGCCTGCTCATCTCAACAGCTCCTCCAGATCATACAACGCGCATTCGATCGCTTCTGTTATCACTGCATCATCGTCTGTCAAGTAAGCTCTGACACGCGCGATGGCTTCCAATATTTGCTCTTCATTCATGATACAATTATCGTCAATCTTCTCAATAAGCGCAACTTGCTTTATGCTTCACCTTGCGGGGCAGCAGCTTGTTCTTTCGCTTGTGAGGTCGAGCTCGAGTGAAAAGTATCTGTTGTCTGATCTTAATCTTCATCATATTTCATCTCCACATCCAGAATGTTGCAAATCTGCCATATCATCATTTCCTTCTCTTCATCATCATCCCCATTAGTTGAGGTGATGATTTCGGCAATCTCTTTCAATTCATCCATCTTCTTTTTTTCTATAATCGGAATATGAGTAATCTTCTACCATACTCTCAACATTCTCCATCACAATCTCAAAAGTCTCCTCTTCAGTCTGATCTGAACAGTCAAATTCTCTCATGTGAAATTCCATATAATGTGTTATTAATTCTTTTAAATGATCCATAAATGTATTGTATTGTGTTTTTATCGAAAGCGCAACTAGTAAAATAGTCGACTGAGTCTGCAGTATGGGGTTTATTATGAGCAGTCGCAAACAATCCCGAGTTGGGGTGAATAAGCGGCTCATAGCTCCATATATATAAACTCTTCACCCAACCAAACCACTCTATCTCC
>Ga0181396_1000241_pt1 | contig 12437 bp, 9 predicted proteins | sample 19SPOviralmetaG_FD_130125 | JGI IMG/M metagenome (GOLD analysis project Ga0181396, IMG submission 130125) | Marine viral communities from the oligotrophic San Pedro Time Series (SPOT) site, San Pedro Channel, CA, USA - 19 SPOT_SRF_2011-01-11 | ecosystem: Environmental > Aquatic > Marine > Strait...
AAATTGGGACGGCTATTTTGATGAATTAAGATTAACGTGTAGTAGTTCTGCTTCTGATGCTAGGGCTACTGGAACAGGTAATATTACAGTTCCTACTGAGGGGTTGCGTTTATACACAACATAAAGAATGAGGAAAACACCTCATGGGATACTGAATAAATAAGATTATAGGAAAAAACAATGGCAGCGATAATTACAGAAAAATTTAGACAACACAATGCAGAACAGTTTCAAGAGTCATTCTCTGAAGCTGCTGCAACGACATACTACTTGTTCATTGGTAAGAGTTCTCCTTTTACTGGAACAACTAGTGGTGGTGACGATAACGCACCCCCAACTCCAAGTGACGATGTTACTTCAGAATTCTATAAGTGGGATTCAATGCTCGCTGCAAAATTGATTTCATCCTCAGATGTATCTTTTGTAATCCCTCGTAGGAACTGGGCAAACTCCACAACCTACGATATGTACGAACATGATATCTCTGCATCCAATACTACAACTAGTAGTGCAATCAATCTATATGATAGTACATTCTACTTTATGACATCTGCCTTTAGAGTATATAAAGTACTTGACAATAATGGTGGAGTTGCATATAGTGGTGCAGAACCTACGACAGTAAATGCTAATCCATTTGAACTTGGTGGATATACTCTACAGTATATGTACACATTAAGTCAATCACAAATTTCAAAGTTCTTGACATCAGACTTTATTCCTGTAACTACAGATGTAAACGTATCAGGTGCTGCAACCAATGGTTCAATTGATGCACTTCGTGTGACTGCTGGTTCAGGATATACAAACGGAACTTACTACGCTGCAATCGATGGTGATGGTACAAACGCTGGTGGTGCTAATGGTGCGATTGCACTTATTAAAGTTGTAGGTGGTGCTATATCTGCATTTAAGTCTACAGGTTCAAACTTATTTGCTCCAGGCGCTGGATACACATTTGGTACAGTTGATTTAACTACAGTATTCTCTAATACTGCTTTAACTACTGCTGCAAATATCGGTTCTGGTTCAGGTGGTTCAGTTCAACCAATCATTTCACCAAAAGGTGGACACGGTTTCAATGCTGTAAGAGAACTTGGTGGACATTATGTAATGATGAATACTAAACTTGAACAGACAGAAGGTGATGACTTTACGGTTGCAAACGATTTTAGAGAAGTTGGTATTGTAAGAAATCCATTTAACTTTGGAACAACAACTGTTGCAACTGCATCTCAAGTAAGACAGACCTACGCAATCGTTATGGCAGCTTCTCCTTCATCTCCTTATGAGATTGATGAGAAGATTACACAGTCAACTACTGGTGCAGTAGGTAAAGTTGTGGAATGGGATGCAACAAGAAAAATTCTTTATTATCAACAAGAACAATATGCCAATTATGGTATCGCATCTTCTGGTAATCATGTTGCCTTCAGTGGTGCGAACGCTGTAACAGGTGCTTCCTCTAACGCTGCGGCAACACCGTCAGCAACTGCATCACAGGCAGTAACACTTGCTGGTGGAACAGTTGTAACTTTTGGTTCTGGTTATTTGAACCCAGAGTTAGCAGCAGATAGTGGTGACATAATCTATGTCGAAAACAGACGCCCGATTTCTCGTGCATCAGACCAAACAGAAGATATTAAAATCGTAGTGGAATTCTAAAAAATGGAAAAAACCAATCTTAATGTAGCACCTTACTATGATGACTTTGCAGAAGACAAAGACTTTCATAGGGTTCTCTTTCGTCCAGGCTTTGCCGTACAAGCAAGAGAACTAACTCAACTACAGTCTATTCTCCAAAATCAAATCGAGAAACACGGACGGCATATGTTCAAAGAAGGAACAGTTGTCATCCCAGGCGCAGTTGGTTTTACAAATGAATTCTACGCAGTCAAAATTGACTCAACACTAAGTGGTTCAGATATTTCTGCAAACGTACAAAGTTATGTTGGTAAGAGAATTACAGGTTCAACTAGTGGTGTGGTTGCAGAAGTAATCAAAGTTACAGAAGCAACTACTAACGACCCAATCACATTATTTGTTAAATATATTAGAACTGGTACTAACAATGTAACCACAGTATTTGCAAATGGTGAAAGAATTTCTGCAAACGGAGTAGTCGGTTCATTCGGTTCAGGTATAGACTCTGCACAACTTAATGCTACAGACGCAACTGCAATTGGTTCTTCTGCAAATATTGAAGAAGGTGTTTACTTTGTTCGTGGACATTTTGTAAGAGTTGCAGAACAAAGAATTGTCCTTGACAAATATACAAACACCCCATCATTTAGAGTTGGACTATCTATTGCAGAATCTTTGACAACACCAGAAGAAGATGGTGACCTTCTTGATGGAGCTCAAGGAACTTCAAACGTAAATGCAAAGGGTGCTCACAGATTAAAGTTTACTCTAACTCTTTCAAAACTTTCTCTCACATCTACTGAAGATGAAAATTTTGTAGAACTTATTCGTGTAAACAATGGACAGATACAAGTAAAAGCAAGAAACACAGAATATAGTGTATTGGGCGAAACCCTTGCAAGAAGAACACATGACGAATCTGGTGACTATACAGTTAGAGACTTTCAGTTTGATATTAGAGAGTCTGCTGATGATGGATTGAACAAAGGTGTATATCCTACAAACGCAACTACTGATGATGGTGGACTTGCTACAGATGACTTGTTGTCAATACAAGTATCTCCTGGCAAGGCATATGTTCGTGGATATGAAATTGAAACCGTTTCTCCAAAATATATTGATTTACCTAAACCAAGAACTTTTGAAAATTACAACGGTTCAGTTACTCCAGTTGAAGTTGGTAACTTTGTACTGGTAGATAAGGTTCATGGTGCTCCTGAAATTTCTCCACAGATTGCTGGTGAGATTGCAGAACCGTACAGACTTGTAACTCTTAGAGATACACAGACTGCAACTCGTGGTACTGCTGCTGGTTCCCAAATTGGTTTTGCTCGTGCTCGTGCATTTGAACACTCTGAAGGTAATACTGCTGGTGGTGTTGCTGCAACGGCATCTGCTTCTGTCACAACTTCAAAATACAAACTATACATCTTTGACATTCGTATGTTAACAGACCTTACGATGTCTGCCGCTCCTTCTGCACTTGTAACTGGTGCAAAGATTACTGGTGTCAATTCTGGTGCATATGGTTATGTGACCTCTGCATCAAGTTCGACAAAGATTTCACTTGGTTCTGTTGTGGGAACATTTACGCCCGGCGAAAAACTTCGTTCAACATCTTCTACAGAAGCAGATGAGATACTTGAGAATAGTAGTAACACAGACATTACTATTAGTGCAGTTGTTAAACACGCATTTGATGCTGTTAAACAAATTGCAATGGATGACCCAGACACAGGTGATGCTGACTTTACAGCAAATGCTATTCTTAACTCAAACCTTACTCTCACTGGACTTGTAACATATGGTGGTTCAGGTACAGTCATTAACGGTTTCCAAACAGACTTTACAAACGAACTTCGTATCGGAGATATCGTTGCATTCCCTTCAGGCTCCGCTGGTGCATTAGAAGAAAGAAAAGTTACTGCTGTAACAAATGCAAACACGATATCAATATCTGCTACTTTAAGTAATGGTATCACTTCAGTTGGTGCAATACGAAAACGTGTAACTATTACTGACCAAAATAAAAATATTCTTCTTCGTAAGTTACAGAAGAATGGCATAAAGACCCTACTGACCGAAAACAATTCTGGTATATCAGATACCTCTGTTATTATTAGACGTTCTTTTGCTGGTACTTCAAACGCATCAGGACTTGTAACATTTCCTTCTGGGTCTAACGAAACATTCAATGCAATCGATAATACAGATTATGTTCTTATGGTATCAAAAACTGGTGCTGGTTCTGCTGCAACTGGAGATATTATAAACCTTTCTGCAAGTAATGTTACAGTTGCTGGTTCAGGTACGAACGCTCTTTCAATTACATCTTCAGCTTTATTGGGGAACGGTGCAAAGGTTAGACTGATTGCAACTCTCACAAGAACAATTGCAAATGCAAAGTCTAAAACCAGAAACAGAATGCATCAAGTCTTAGTTGACAACGATGGTGTTGCTGGTGGCGCTGCATATGGTTCTTCTGCTCACCACAAAGATATTTCATTGGGTGTTGCAGACGTTCATAAACTTTACGGTGTATTTGACTCAGAAGATGATAGTGCAAACCCAACACTTCCACAGTGGACAATTACAGGTGCAAGTGGTTCATTCACAAAGGGTGAATTGATTACTGGTTCAACAACTGGTTCAATCGCTCGTGTGATTAATCCAATCTCACCTATTACATTTATTGAATTAAATTCAATTACCTTTGCAGCAGGTGAAACTATCACTGGTTCAGAGAGTTCTTCTACTGCAACACTAGATACATTTACTGCCGGTTCTCGTAACGTAACAAATAATTTTGTTATGGATACAGGGCAAAGAGATAACTTCTATGATATTGGTAGACTAGTTCGTAAGACTTCTGCAATTGCTCCTACTGGAAGATTGTTGATTGTCTGTGACTATTTCGACCATGCTGCTGGAGACTTCTTTACTGTAGATTCATATAGTGCAATTGACTATAAGGAAATTCCAGTGTATACTGCTACTCGTGTTGACCCAGAGGTTGCAGAACCTACTGGTGAATATGATTTGCGAGATACTGTAGACTTCCGACCAAGAGTTGCTAATGCAACAACGTCAACAGTGACCATTCAAAATCAGACAACGAACAAAGTCACTTCAATGTCATTCAACTTTGAAGCACGTTCCTTCTCTGGAACTGGTTCTTCTACAATTGATATACCAAAAGATAATTCAAACTTTCTGTATGATTTTGATTTCTATGTCGGACGTACAGACTCACTATTCCTTACCTCACAAGGTCAGTTCAAAGTTGTAAGTGGTACTCCTTCAGAGAACCCAATTGAACCAAGACCCTTAGATGATGCAATGCATCTTGCCAAGATTACTATGAACCCATATATTCTTGATATTGCTGATGCAGATTACACAAGAGTTAATAATCGCAGATATACAATGCGTGACATTGGTAAACTTGAAAATCGTATTGACAATATAGAATACTATACTGCTCTATCTCTACTTGAGAAAGAAGCACAGGGTATTGAAATCCAAGATGCAAATGGACTTAACAGATTTAAGTCAGGTATCATTGTTGATAACTTCAAAGGTCATGCAACTGGTGATGTAAAACACCCAGATTATCGTGCTGCGATTGATATGACAGAAGGAGAACTTCGTCCAAAGTATTATATGAAGGGCGTATCTCTTGTTGAAGAAAATACAACAGATTCAGAAAGAACGAATGACCAGTATCAAAAAACTGGTGATGTTCTAACACTTCCTTATGCACATAAAGTTGCTGCATCACAACCGTATGCAACTCGTGTAGAAAACCTTAACCCTGTATTGAACTTTGCTTGGACAGGTATATGCAAATTATCTCCATCTGGTGATGAGTGGTTTGAAGTAGAAAAACTTCCAGACGTTATCATTAATAGAGAGGGTAACTTTGATACACTTGTAGCACAAAACAGAAACGCAATCGGAACTGTTTGGGGTGCATGGCAATCACAGTGGGGTGGTACTATAACTTCTAGAACAACAACCTTTAGGGAAAACTCGTTCGCTATTCGTGGACTTGGTGGAAGAGGACGTGCTGTTATTAGAAGAACAACACTCACATCAAGTGATGGTGGGCCTCTAATTAGACAAGGTATTAGTACTCAAGTTATTCCTCGGATTGATATGGAATCACAAGGTAACAGAGTTTTATCTCGTGCAATGATACCTTTCATTCGTGCAAAGAATGTATCTTTTAGTGTGACAGGTATGAAACCTTTGACTAAAGTTTATCCATTCTTTGATAAGACTTTGGTAACTACTTATGTAACACCACAAGGTGGTTCTACTGGTGGACAACTAGTAACATCTGCTGCTGGTAAAGTTGAAGGTGTATTTGCTATACCTAATCCTAACACTAGAGGTAATCCTCAGTTTAGAACTGGTGATAGATTGTTTAGATTAACTTCTTCTGCAACTAATCAACAGACACCAGAACCAGAGACATTTGCTCAATCTGTATACTCTGCAACTGGTATTCTTACTACAACTGAAGAGACATTCATCGCAACAAGAAACGGTAGGTTAGAAGTTAGAAATATTAATGAGACTGCACGACCTGCTATTCGTGATGAAATCGTAGGATGGTGGGATCCGCTTGCTCAATCGTTTATGCCTCAGGCAGACGGTGGTGAGTTCATTACTAAAGTAGATGCTTTCTTCTCACAGAAAGATGATGACCTTCCAGTTACTTGTCAGATTAGAGAAATGCAAAATGGTTATCCTACAACTAAGGTTCTTCCATTTGGTTCTGTAACATTTGAACCGTCACAGGTAAGTATATCTGATGATGCTTCTGTTGCAACGACCTTCTCATTCACTGAACCTGTCTATGTGAAGAATGGTGTAGAATACTGTATCGTCTTACAGACAGATTCAAATAAGTATCTTGCATGGATTTCACGAATGGGTGAAGTAGATGTAGGTGGTTCTCGTTTGGTTTCAGAACAACCATACCTTGGTGTTCTTTTCAAATCACAGAATAATACTACTTGGACTGCATATGACTTTGAAGATTTGAAATTCAATCTTTATCGTGCTCAGTTTGATACTTCTAAGACTGCGACTATTACATTGAATAACGATGTACTTCCAGTAAAAGAATTAGACTCAAATCCAATCAGAACTATCAATGGTCAATCACTTGTAAAGGTTACACATCGTGACCACCATATGTATGACGTAGATAATAATGTTACAATTGCTGGAGTTTCCTCTGGTATTGGTTCAACATTGAATGGTGCTCTTGCTCAAAACAACACCACCAGTTTAACTCTTGCATCTTCTTCTGGATGGCCTACTTCAGGAACAGTCCATGTGAAGATTGGTAATGAGGTAATGTCAGGTACAATCTCAGGAACAACAATAGGTGGAAGTTCTGCTGGTGATTTAACTCGTGGAGTTGAGGGTTCAGCTTCTGCTCACTCAAGTGGTGCTGCAGTAGAATTATATCAGATTAACAGTATTCCTTTGACACAGATTAATAAAACTCATAGTGCAATTGCAAACATTGGAATTGATTCTTATACAGTTGTGACAACAACTGCTGGTGGTTCTAATGGAACAGGTGGTGGTTCAAATGTAACTGCAACAGAAAATGCATCTATGGATGTTATTCAACCTTTCGTACCTACGATTGAGTTTGCTGATACATCTCTTAGTGCTAAGTGCAGAACAACTAGTGGAACTTCTCCAGATGGTAGTGAGAATTCCTTTACTAAACAAACTTTGTCTCAGGCACTTGACATACCATTAGAGGATACATATTACTTTGCAAACCCAAGGATTGTTTGTTCTCAAGTAAATGAAACTAACGAACTACAAGGTGCAAAATCACTTAACGTAATTTACACCATGACCTCTACTAAAGATAATCTATCTCCAGTCGTTGACTTAGACAGAAAATCTGTAGTGGCGATTGCAAATAGATTGGACAATATCGATAGTTCATCTGATGTATTCCCAACAACTGATTATGTATTGCCGACTGACCCAGACGGTGATAACAATGAGGTTATCTATTGTACTCGTAAGGTTACACTCAAGACCCCTGCTAATTCTATCAAGACATATTTGGATGCAGTCAAGTTTGATAGTGCTGAAATCCAAGTTATGTATAAGATACTTCGTTCAGACGATGCATCAGACTTTGATGAAATTGGTTGGGAATATTTCAACACAAATGGTTTACCAGATGCGACAGTAAACGCTTCAGTAGATAACAATGATTTTATCGAAAGAGAATATACTGTAGAAGGTCTTCAAGAATTTATCTCCTTTGCAATCAAGATTAGAATGCAAGGAACAAATAGTTCTGAAGTTCCTCGTGTCAAAGACCTAAGAGCAATTGCATTGGCGACATAACATGGCAGAATATATTCCAGTACAAGACCACAATAATTTAGGTAGAGATGTTAATTCTAACGCTATAGTCAACACAGATTTATCTGCATACGAAAGAGCAGTATCTCGTTCTCGTGCGGCACAAAAAAATAAAGATGAGTTAAGAGATGCCGTAAGGGACATAAATAGTCTAAAGTCAGAGATGCATGAAATCAAATCTCTATTAATGCAAATGATGGATAACAAATAATGGCAGACCGTAACGCACCAGCAAGTTTTACTTTTGAAGAGTGGAGAGTAGAATTCAATGAACTCGCAGTAGATGTGGGTGATATTGCTAATCTTCCTTCAACCGTAAATGGTAACAATGTCACAGATGTTATTGAAGCAATTAAAGAATTGGAAAGTGGACTTAGTTCAGTTCTATTTCCAACAGTAATTGACTTTGATGACTCAACTGGAGTTGCCAGTGAACGAATTAAATTCGGCCTCCATGACGATTTACAAATATACCATGATGGTTCAAACTCAATAATTAATCATACAGGCACAGGTGGATTGCAAATAACATCTGACGCAACAACACTTACAATGCCAGTTGGTAGTGGAGTGATTGCAACTGAAGGTTTTGGTATTGCTCTTGCAGTTGCGCTTGGGTAATCGGTATAAATAGATTAAACAAAGGAAGATAAAAGAATGGCTAATAATTTTAAGAATGCGTTTGCGACTTCTATTTCAACAAATAGTTCGTCACCGACAGACGTATATACTTCAAACAATGGTTCTGCCTGTAACTCAATCCTTATCGAACTTGATGTAGCAAACACAGGAACATCTGCTGTACAGGTGACCGTTCTTATTCGTGACAGTTCTGCTAACGCAGCATTTCACATTGTAAAGAACGCTCCAGTGCCAGTTGGTTCTGCATTGAAAGTTGTATCAGGACAGAAGGTTGTGTTGAATGGTAATGATAAATTACAAGTATATGCTTCTGCAAATACTGTAGATGTGGTTGCATCAATTCTACAAGATGTAACATAAGGGGTCAAGAATGTCTGACGCATATATCGGAGTATCAACACCCAACAGAGTATCTGCTGCATTTCAGAAAGAGGATTTCCTCGGTTCTGATTTGGGTAATATTACTGTAAGTGGTATAACATTTGCTAGGGCATATGCCTTAGACACTGAAGTGCCTGGGTCAAACGCAGAAAACCTTATGGTAGTTTTAGACAACGTGGTTCAAGAACCAGATGTTGCTTTTACTATTCACGAGGATGCAAACAATCTTCCTAAAATAATTTCTTTTAGTAGTACAGTATTAGCAACCTCAACAATCTATGTAACTCATAGAGGTATTGGTTCATTCTCAATGAAACCACCTACAGGTTCAATTGGTGCAGACCAACTTGCTACAAACTTAAAAACATTTACTACAGACGCTTTTACAGGTGATGCTTCAACCGTTGCATTCACTTTATCAGAAACTCCTGCTGTTGCAAACTCAGTTATGGTTTTCGTAGATGGTATCTTACAGAAGGTATCAACAAACTATGCAATATCTGGTGCAACATTAACATTTACTTCTGCCCCAGATGCAAGTTCAGAGATTGAAGCAAAACATATGGGAATGCGTGGAGTAGTTCGCAGAGGCCCTGATTATGTTTACGATAGTTTCACTGGTGATGGTTCTGATACCACATTCAATTTAAGTAATGGTGGTGTTCCAACAAATAGTGCTTTTGTATTTTACAATGGTATTGCTTTGAAACCAACAACCGACTATTCTATTAGTGGTTCTGTTTTAACAACAACCTTTGCACCAGTTAATGCATCGGAAATTATGGTGAGGTATCAAATCTAATGGCAAGTAATTCAAAATTAATAGCAGAAACACAATTAGGTGGTCACTCAGACCAAACTGGTGCTCTTGATATCCCTGCTGGAACAACTGCACAAAGACCATCAAGTCCTTCCTCTGGTTACATTAGAATGAATACTACACTCAATAAAATGGAGATGTATAATGGTTCTGCATGGGTAGGTGTAGGTGGTTCTGAATTAAGATTATATGCAGTGACCCCAACAACTGCTGCTGTAGCAGGAACTTCCTTGAGTCTTACTGGTGAAGGGTTTGTTAGTGGCGCAACTGTTCATTTTGTATCTGCCGCAACTGGTGCTTCTACTGTTGCTGCCAGTGTATCTTTTGTAAGTTCAGCAAAATTGACTGTAACTACACCAACACTCGCAGTTGCTGGAGAACCTTGGTCAATCAAGGTAACAAATCCAGATGGTACAATTGCTGCAATGGAATCTATTCTAGACGCTGGTGGAACTCCAACATGGAGTACTGCTGCTGGTCAGGTTGGTGCTACTACTGTGCAAAATGCTGCTTTCTCTTCCTCAGTTGCTGCGTCTGACCCAGATGGTACTACTATTGTTTATTCGGAAAGTGGAACAGATGTTCTAACTGGAAGTGGTTCTGGTAAACTTGGATTTACACTTAACTCTGGCACAGGTGCAATTGCTGGTACAATGCCTGCACTATCAAGTGATACAACATTTAACTTTACACTTGGTGCATCAGACGGAACAAACTTAACAACAAGAAATTTTAATATTGGGGGAATTGCCGCCCATCCAGTTAATTATATATTCAGAGGTTCTGGAGAAGGTGGAAGTGGTACATCAGATACCACAGTATGGAATCAACAATGGACATCGTATGGTTGGCATCATAACTCAAATGGTTCATCTAATGCAAACACAACAAGAATTATGTCAGACTTGAATGGTTCAGCAGGAACAGGTTACGGTATTACACAAGCGATTAGAACTACCCCTAAAGTTACCATTCCATCGACACACAATAAAATGCAGATTAAAACCCCTAGTATGACTGGTACAGGATACTTAATTTTATCATCCACTACTTTCAGTGCTGGAAGTTATGCTTATGCCTCTGGCGCAACATATCCTGGCACTGGATGGACTGGCGCTGTTGGTTTCTCTGGTTCTGACACGGTACTTACCTTGCCAACAATTGCAAGAGGTGATTGGTATCTTGGTCTTGTATGTTATGGTGGTCAGAATGCCAATGTATATTTTGAAATAACATTGCTTAGAACATATTATGAGGCATAATAAATAAGAGTATGAAAAATAAAGGTAGAAACTAAATGGCATATATAGGAGCATCACCAAGTTACGGTGTATTCGACAGACAGGTATTGACAGGTGATGGTACACTAACCACCTTCAATCTAGACCATATGGCAGTACCAACTTCATTGTTGGTAGTACTTGATGGTGTCGTGCAAGAACCAGAATATTCATATTCTACTTCAATCAGTTCTGGCCAACCAAAGATTACATTCTCAGAAGCACCAGATAATAATGGTAGAATTTCTATTGTCTATCTTGGTAATGAAGTTCTTACTCCAACTTCTGCAACTTCAGAAACTCATATCAACGAGTTCAACGGAACTGGTTCTGCAACAACATTTACGTTGACAAGAACACCTTCTGCAAATAATGCTGCAAACTTTGCTGTATTTGTAGATAATGTATATCAAAGATATGGTTCTTCATATGCATACACAGTTGTTGGTGCAACATTAACATTTACTTCTGCTCCACCTGCTGGAACAAATAACATCCAATGTATTCAATTGAATGGTGTGAACACACTAAATAGTGTTGCAGATGGAGCAATATTAACTGCTAAGATTGCAGACGGTAATGTCACAAAGGCAAAACTAAACTTTGACCCAGAAGATGATGCAACTGCTCTTGCGATTGCTTTAGGATAATATAGGAAAAAAACATGGCGAACACATTTAAGAATGCTGCATTGGCAAACGTAAGTAATAGTTCTTATCAAACTTTATATACTGCCCCAGCAAATACACAAACAGTTATTTTAGGACTTGCAATTGCAAACAAGACAACGAGTGCAGTTACAGTCCAAGTACAATTTAGAGATGGTTCTGCATCGGCAGACTTTCAGTTACTAGATGGTGTAACCATCCCAGCAAACACAACACTAGAAACACTTGCTGGACAGAAGTATATCTTAGAGGCTGCAGATATTCTCAAAGTAAAAGCAGGAACTGGTTCGGCACTAGATGTCGTTCTTGGTTTCATGGAAAAAGCATAAGGGGGTAAACTATGCCATATCTTGGAAGTACACCAAATGCTAGTTTCTCTTCAAGAACTAAACAAGACTTTACTGCAAACGGTAGTACAAAAGCATTCACATTAAGTAGTGCAGTTGCTTCTGCAAACGATATTGAAGTATTCGTAGGTAATGTTCGCCAAGAACCTACTGATGCTTATACCGTTAATGGAACAACTCTTACAATGTCAGAAGCGCCTGAAACTGGATTAAACTTCTATGTCGTATTCAAAGGACTAGA
>Ga0181396_1000243_pt1 | contig 12409 bp, 20 predicted proteins | sample 19SPOviralmetaG_FD_130125 | JGI IMG/M metagenome (GOLD analysis project Ga0181396, IMG submission 130125) | Marine viral communities from the oligotrophic San Pedro Time Series (SPOT) site, San Pedro Channel, CA, USA - 19 SPOT_SRF_2011-01-11 | ecosystem: Environmental > Aquatic > Marine > Strait...
ACCTCTTCTAACATTGAGTTATGTAGGACAAAACACTGTTCAGTCTTAGAGTTATCTAGGCCGTTAAAGATGTAGTCTCGGACTCGACCATCGCATATAGACTGGCGTGTGTTGCCATCAGTGACATAGATGTCATCCCTGTCAAAGACATAGTGTTTACCTTCGATCTCTCGGATGCAGTTCTGGTTGATTACCCCAGCGTCATCAAAAAGTTTTCTAAAGTTAAATATGAATGCACCACCGACAAACTCCATCATCCACACTTGGTCTTGTGAATAGACAAGGAAGTTGGAGCCAAGGGTAGCACCATCGACTATGGGGGTCTTCATTTGCACTAAGTCATTGAAGCCAGCACTGTTGGTTAAGTCTGAGGCATCCCATGTATCTGGGACTTGGTTAGCTAACACGGGGTCACTAAAGCGAACCCTGTTAGGAAACTCCACGCCCCCCTCTACAGTACCTAGTGCTAACAAAAAGTCACCATAGGAACGCAAGGATGTCGTAGTTACACCAGAAGGCCAATTGGGTAGTGCAGTAAAGTTAGTTGCGCTGGGCACTCTATGTACTGGGGCTGTTGTTGATCTGTTGATGTACTGTACGTCTGCAAGTATTGTAGCTGTCACGGGTGTAATAGCAGATGCAGACAGTGAACTGTTGAACTTCTGTGATAGGACACCATTAGACATCTCATAGATGTCAAAGGTATCATCCACCACCAATACTGTATCAAAACCTGAGAGAGCACTGACACCATAGATGAACTTAGGACTAACTGATAGGTTGCCTGAGATGCTTCTGTAGATGGGTGCTCTGGTTACTTTGGCCTCGTTGAACCTGACGTTCTTGGCCCTAGTGTAGGCATTGATGGGTAGACTGTAAGGGTCAATGTCAGTGACGACCCCTACAGACCCAAGCCCACGAATTGGGAGGTTAGTCATGGGCTAATTACTCCGTTCTTATGATTTCATAATGTATGCTAGTGCATAGTAGGGCGGTCTGTTTTCATGTGCTGTACCGCTACCCGTGTTTCCTGTAGTACCACTGATTGTAACTGTGTGGTTATGGTCTCCAGCAGTACCCGTGTTTACACTTGGGTATCCAGAGTCATTGGTAGCAAAGACAGCTACGTGTCCATCTGCGCCACGGGGCCCGTACCAACCAGATGAGTGGTTGTGTGCCCCTGCGGTGTTTGTAGTACCAGAGCCACTAAAGCTGTGGTTGTGAGATGGTAGGTTGGCTGTAGCCAGACTAACAGTATCTGCACCGCCAGTCGCATTGACTGCATAGGTTGAACCAGCACCCACCACAAACCGATTACGAAGGTCTGGGGTGCTGTTGGAGCCATTACATAAGACCCAACCACTAGGTATCGCTGAGACTGCCCCAGACCACATAATGATACCACCAGATGGTATAACGCCACCACCTGTTGCTAGGGTATTCATTTGTGCTGTCGTAGCAGTCAATCCGTCCAGCTTATTGATCTCTGATGTAGACGCTGTAACGCCATCGAGAACATTGAGTTCTGACTGTGTCGCTGTGATTGCACCAGTGACGTTTGGTAACGTGGCTTTGATGGTAGACTTGAGTAGTCTGATGTGGTCATCAGCTTGCGCCAAGCCGTCTGTGGAGGCTGGGTTTGAGGCGTTGAGACTGTTGATGTAAGTTCCTGTTTCGAGTGCCATATCTGGGGTTCCTGACTTGTGTTTCTGGGGATGGCTCTTGTGTCAAAGGCCGAACAACAACAACAACAAGAACAACCTTTAGCCTTCTTTTTGAAATTGATGTTAAAATTAAGGTATGGGGGGTCTAATTTCCTGTGAACCTATAAAAATCTAGGGTCGATCCTGTGTAACCTGTTGTAATCACTGCATAATCATAGGTGAAGGATCAAGTATCCCTCAGCATACGCTGGTAAACGTAGTAGACTATCTCATGACATTAGACATTGATTTGCAATATTTATCTGGCTGACATTTTCGACTGTTCAACAGAGATTGGGACGTCCTAGAGAAACCAAAGCACCCTAAGACATCACAAGACAGAACCAAGACATCGACAGTAAACCATCCTTCCCTGGTCAACATCAGGATAAGTCCCTGGTCAACATCAGGATAACACCAGCTGGCGATAAGATAGACAATCAATCTAGGGTTACTTTAGTTGTCTATAGTCGCTCTAGTCCTTTGCTTTGATTGTCATGGAGAGGATGTTCGAAGGTCGTCTTTAGTAGTCTATAGTTGTCTTGGCCTTGGGAGCATCAGTTACTCAAGGGAAGTCTGAGGGACTGTAGCTCAACCAAGGCCATCACAAGCCTATATAGTCTGGCTTTGTGGTCTCTGTCGTCGGTATGTTGGTGTCTGTTCGTACTAAAGGGTGACACAAGTATTCTATAGTTAATTAATTGCCATATATGCATTGACGAGGGACACTCTATTTGATATTCCTTGGGCATACCGAAGGCATTTGCCCGACGACTAAAGATGGGCGACAGGCCGCAAGGTGTGGCAGGGGACTGTAACTCCCCAAGCACACAAGGCGGAAACAGTCGCTTCCCTCGCCCCACAAGGGTCAAGGATTAGTCAGACAGCAAGTACCTTCTTAACCAAAAGAAGGAACTACAGAATGACAAATGAACTAAAGCTAAAACCAATCGCAAGCAATATGACTGAGTTATGTATTGGCAGTACATCTATATTGTTTTCATATGAGACACCAGTTGCTGGCTGGGATGATAAGGGCGCATTCAGAACCTTACAGCATTACTCAGCTACAACCACCAAACATATCAACAAGTATCTGGGCGGCAAGGACATTGGGCGCGGTCTTAGTCAAGTGGCTATCAATGAAATGGTGGCATCATGAGCAATCTAATTAAAATAGTGACCATCCTTGATAACGACATGAACCCGATTGGACAGCTACCACTTACAGCCGCTTGTGAGATTGAGGGCTGGGACTATGACACAGCAGATTGGGGTCTGGACTTTATCCCTCGCAATATTGACGGAACACTCCGCACTGAGAAACGCGAGAGCAGAACGGACGAGACTGGGCATACAACCACATTTGTTTGGAAAGTCGGCAATTATGTTGAGGGAGAAGTAGCATGATCACTAGAACAAAAAGCGGCAAGTTCGACCAGCGGTCTAAGTTTGGCAAGAGAATGCAAGCGATAGCAGACGCGCCAGCTAAAACGAAACAAGATAAGATAGCTGAACTCATCAATGATATATCTATCGAGACAGCGATTGCTTACAGGGCATTAGGTGACATTCAGTACACCTTAAAGAAGATTGCAGAATTGCAAGAGGTGCAGTTATGAGACACCTAGCTAAAGACATTAAAATAAATAATCTTCTTGATCAGATACGCGAAGAGACAGACAGCATCAAAAGAGCATCTGACAGAATTGTCAGGCTACAGTCTGAAATCTACAAAATCCAAAAGCACAAGGAACGGCTTGAGAGCAAAGTTGAGGTGCAGTCATGAGAGACCTTATCAACCGCATGTCTACTCGTGAATTCTGGTCTGACTTTGGCCTTTTATTCTGTGTCGCAGTTTCAATCATAGTTGTTGTCTCAGGTCATCTGACAGTCTGAGCCTACTGGTGCACCCATGCTACGGCGTGGGTCATCCAGTGGGATTAGCCACGACAACAGAAGGAACGAAAGAATGCAACCATTACTTCAACCAGACTACAAATACAAAAGAGCCGATGGCGACGAAGTTTATTGCTATGGAAAGATTGAGGAAGACAGCAACTTTTCCATCGTCTGTGATGACGAAGACTACGATGGCATTGCGGCAGATATAGACGCCACCATCTACAATACATTTCGGAAAGTTTGCAAATACTTGGAAGCAAACTACCGAGCAGACATTGCACAAATCGAAACTTGTTAGGAGCAGATTAATGGACATTACAGTAAATAACTTTTTCGCCACTCCAGAAACAATGGAACAGTTGAACAACTGGATCAAGGCCACAAACGAACCAGCAGTCGTTACAGCCGCTATGATGATGCAAAACTACATAGCCGCCAACTACACTTTGACACCCAAGAAAAGTGGAGAAATCAAATGAGACTTTACACAAACAAACGCGGCGACTGGGCTGGCACTCAAGCAGACGCTAGAAAACTTGATGGTAAATACATTGAAGTTGATGTCCCAGTCATGAAGGCTGACTTGCTGGCATTCCTTAATCAAAACTCAGTGGGAGCAATGGCAGTCGAGAGCAAGCCAGAGCCAACCCCAGCCGAGCGACCAGAAGTCTTAACTCACGACGCCGCTGGTTGGGTCTCATGGGCTTACGAGCGATTGAGAAGGGGTCAGAAAGCAGACGCTGAAGCAATGCTTCTCAAGGGTCTAAAGATACAGCGAGAACTAGCCAGTTGATTACATCAGTTAGCCCAGCGTCAAGGCGTTGGGTTTGCTCATGCAATCACGCATGGAACTAAAGAAGGAACAAAAGAAATGGCTAAGAAAACTAAATTGACTGAGTACCAGATTGAACTTTTGGCAGAATACAAAGCCAACAAAAAGGCAATGGATGGACTTACCCCAAAGCAATTAAAAGCAATAGCTGACACACGGGAGACACTTCAGTCAGTCACTGACATGATCAATGAGGTGCAAGACTTATACCTAACTGACATTGCGAAACTTAATCAAGCATTCTGGGATATGGAGAATGCATTTAAAACGGAGGCAAACTTCTCATGAATACATTAGTTAAAACTAGATCATCAATTTGTAAGGATTGTGGAGCAACAGTCTCACAGGGCGAGCAATGGTGTGAGCCTTGCTTTGGCGAGTGGACGGAAAAGCAAGATGAACGCCGCCTATGGGATGAAGAGAAGGGCTACACCCCAGACGACATAAGCTGGGCAATAGGTGAATGGACTGAGAGCGAATACAGCGAAAACTGGGGCGACTTCACGCCTCAGAATAAAGCAGATGGTTCAGTTGATGGTATCTCCAAGATACCCAACGGAAAATACAGCGTCTGCTTTTCGCCTGATAAATGTGACATGTGGTTTAAAGATGTCATCCGCGTAATCAATGGCAAGGTTCACATGGAAGACGTGAAAGAAGCCACAGCGCATTTCCTTAACCAGCGTGGAAAGTGGCACACCTTCATTGAAAGCATTGACCTTGATGAGTGTAACGACCGCCAAGGTGAGCAAATATTAGTAGTATTCTTGGGGAGCTAAATCATGACTAACTCAATTAGAGAAGAACAATACAATAAACTATTCATCAGGCTATCAGGACATTTCTTGTGCGCACATTTAGAGGATGACTTCTTTGAACTAAGCGATGATGCACAGATGGCATACATCAGTGAATATCTTTGGGAGCCGTTAGAGTATCACGACCCAGAAACTGTTTATGGGCTAATTGAAAACCTAACAAATGACGTGATGGACATTTTAGAAAAGGGAATTGAGGTGGCGTCGTGACCGAGAAAAAGACACGTTTCCGCATCTTACTTGAAGACGAGAAGTACAGCCTTGACCTTCGCACCTACAACGACAGGGAAACAGCTGAACACCACGCAAAACTTTATGAACAAATCACTGGCGGTAAGACGTCAGTATTCGAGGAGGTTTACTACAATGATTATTGATTACACAGCAGAAACAGCAGTTGAAGCCTTGCAAGTGGCTTTGTTTAGAAGCCTTACAGCAAGCACAGCAAAAAAAAGTTCAGCTGCGGCTAGTCTCGCACAAGCAATGGCTGACAAATTAACAGCAAAGGAACTAGAGCAAGCCAAAGCTGGAGCAATAGAGATGGCAGTTCGTGAGCATTATGGAAGGAAAGCAAATGGGTGAAGTAATTCAATTGAATGCTGATTATGCGTTAGGAATGCAGTCAGCAAGGGAAGCAGTAGCGTCAGGCGACATCTACTGTATTGAAAGTGCGCTAATGCTTTACGAGCAAGACCCAGCGGACAGTGAGTTTCAAAGGGGACACCACAGGGCACTTATAAATTTACATCAGCAACAGAAGGGAAAAGCAAATGTTTAAGGGAGCAAACTATATACAAAACAAGTCAGGGCGTATCCATAATATCTTTGGATATGATGCCGCTAAAGTTCTTGAAGTTAAGAGTGATGATGAAATCACAGTCTACTTTTATAACTTCAAGGCGTTAGGGGAAACCTCCCCAATTAAAGACATCATGAACCTAAAGAATGAAGACTTGTGGCATTTCTTAGAAGTTTACGGGGTACACAGTATTGAAGGTGTTGTTGAAATTGAGAGACCTACAGAAATCATAACTGACCAGCACGCATTTCTGCTTGGGCTTCTTTTAGGTAAATATAAAAAAGAGCAGAGCCTTGCAACTGTCTTAGGTGTGTCGCCAAAGCTGATCACTCGCTGGAAGAGGGGTGAGAAAATGTCATCTAAAAGGCTACAGCAGTGCACAGACTTGGCGAAAGGAATTTCACAGTGACCTTTCTTGAGCTAGTCCACATGGACGCAAAGCTGATCTGGGAAGGTGAAGCACACCGAGCCCGAAGCATCACAAAAGCCGAGCGATTTGCCTCTTTCTCTGATCATGAGACAAGGGGCATCGGCGACTTTAAGCCTAGCCATATTCACAAGTTCTTTGACAGTCTTGCGGAGCAGGGGTTGTCCAATAATACGATTAATCATTATGGGGCTATGATAGTCAAAGTGTTCTCTCATGCTGTTTGTGAGGAGCTGATTAGCCATGTGCCCAAATTTAAGTACAGGAAGGTCAGGGGCAACAAGCGGCCTTTATACTTTACAAAGTCCCAAATTGACTTAATGTCGTCATACTTTCGAGATAGTGCTGACTTCAGAGACCTAGAGTTTTATTTGATCATTGGCATTCAAACAGGAATGCGTATTGGTGAAATAAGGAGCATAAACGAACGCACATTAATTATTGATGCAACTGGCGGTTATTCAGTCTATTTAGCTGACACCAAGAACGGCGACAGCCGCACAGTGCCAATCAATGATAAAGCCCTAAGAGCAATCAGGAAACTAGGAACTGATGTCTCTAAGAACTGGAACAGTAAGCTGTTTTATCGTGGATGGAAGCACATGAGAAGGGCAGTTCTCAACGACGACAGCCGCTACACCTTCCACACAACCAGACATACTTGTGCAACAACGCTGGCTAACAGTGGGGCTTATAATACGGACATCATCGGAAAGTTTTTAGGACATCGAGACCTAAACACCACCCGAAAATACATAAAGACAGCACCAGAGACCCTTCGGTCTATGGCAGAACTAATGAGAGGAGAGCAAAGCAAAACCATTGCAGAACCACAAGCCACACAGAAAGACTTGTTTGGACTGGAAATATAAGAAAAGGGAAGTAATTAAAATGAAAGATAAAACAACAAAAGCAAGCCTTACTAACGGCGGTCACGGAAAACCAGTAACAAGTTGGTGTAATCCTTATCGTGGAAGCCCAGTTTCAGAAGCATACAACGAGACCATGAAGGAAGATGGCAGATTAAAGTGGCAAGAGAAATATAAACAGGCAGACAACGTCACTGAGCAAGCACCAGAATACAACCAGTTAAAGCAAGTCTTGGACAAGGTTGCAGAAGGACTTACAAAAGATATAGAGGAAGCTAGAAGAGGCAAAGGTCGCCGCCCAACGTGGTTAAATGACCTTATGCACCTAGACCCAAGACAGCTGGCACTTATTGGCCTCCAAAGCTGTTACAATGCAGTTCTTAAAGACAGCACTATGAACTCAGTAACTCAGGAAATCGGTGGACTGATAGACAGGGAATGTCTAGCACTTGAGCTATTGCACAGCGAGGATGAGGAAGCCAACAAGAACAACGCTAGAATTGTTAAGATGGTCTCTGAAACTCATACTTCAGCACATGTTAGACTGAAGGCACTCAGAAACATAGCAACCAAGAATGGAACCAAATCTGTATACTTCGGCATCTCTGAAACTAAAGCTGACAGGAAGATGCATAAGAAAAGACGCACAGCAAACTCTGCACCAGTTCTTTCGGCTATCTTTCAGTATTGTAATGTCTTCCAAAAGGACACCCAATATACAACACCAAAGAACAGCATTACTCGCCTTGCGTTTACTGATGAAGCCCAGCGCGAAATTGAGAATAGCAAAGAATATTTACAATGGTCACAGCCACTCCTAAAGCCCATTCCTATGGACACTCCAAACCCGTGGATAGGGTTCCACACAGGAGCCTATAAGGACTGGAGATTAGCTGAGTGCGTGAAGTTGGTTCGAGGGGCTTCAGTGAAGCAAATTGAGGCCATAGAGCACAGTTTCAAAGGTGAAATTCCAGAGCACTTTAGAGCCCTAAATGCACTCCAAGAAACGAGGCTTTGTATCAACGAAGAGATGTTGGAAGTAGTTGAGTGGTGCTGGGAGACACGTCAGTCATTCGGGAAGTTCCCAAAGCGAGATACACCTGAGTTTCCGAGGCTACCCAAAGATCACATGACAATGGATCAGGAGCTAAAGAAAGCAATCAAAGAAGACCAACGTGAATGGAGAAATACGGAGAGGCGTGTCAAAGGTGCTGAAGCAGTCATGAAGCAAGATTTGCAGATTGCTAATGAACTGGCAGTACACGACTGGTTCACGATCCCTTGGGCTTGTGACTTCCGTGGTCGCTTCAACATGGTTCCGTCTTTCAACTACCACAGGGACGATCACATAAAGTCACTCTTCCAGTTTCAAAGAGGCCGTGTAGTCGATGGGCAAAACATCAGGTGGCTGAAGATACATATTGCAAACTGTAGTGGCTTTGAGAAGATCGACAAAGCACCTCTGGATGAACGTGTGGCTTGGTTTGACAAGAATGAGGGTGTGCTGTTGGACATGGCTAAAGACTATAAGAACAGTCTGGGTCAATGGTCTGGCGCGGACAAGCCTTTTCAAATGTTAGCGGCTATCTTCGAATATTCCAGATACCTTGAGGAAGGCGACGACTTCGTTGGTTTTATTCCTATTTCACTTGATGGGACTAATAGTGGCGTCCAGCATTACAGTCTTTTGACACGTAGTGAGGAAGGGGCTTTGGTAAACCTAGTCCCACAAGACACAATGGCAGACCTTTATCAAACAGTTGCCGACAAGGTCACAGAGAGACTAGAGGTCGATTTAGATGATCCCAGTGCCTTTGGTAAAAATGAGATCACTAAGGCTGAACTGGCGCGTATCTGGTTAGACTATGGTATCACCAGAGGAAATCAGAAGAGGGCTTGTATGACCTATCCGTATTCATCGGTTGTCGCTGGTATGGCTGGACAATATATGGAAGACGTGATGAAGCCTTTGCAACGATCTGTGTCTTATGGTGAGCTAGAGAAACATCCGATTGCTAGGACTAACAAGGAGCGAAAAGTTGCGGCTAGATACCTTGCTGGTCACAGCTACGACAGCATTGTGGAAACTCTGCCAAAGGCCGCTGAAGCAATGAAGTGGATACAGTCGTGTACCAATGTTCTCAGCAAGCAGAACAAGCTGGTCAACTGGACTTCGCCAAGTGGCTTCAGGGTCTTCCACAACTATCTGAAGCGAGACCGAGTAGAGACCAAGATATTCTTGTTTGATACAGCGGTGGGCGAGAGGACTAGGTCTAAAGTTTCTCTATCGATGGACACAGGTAAAGTGGATGTCAGGAAGAATACAGCCAGCGTAGCGGCTAATCTGATACACTCTTTAGATGCCTCTGGCATGGCAAAGACAATTGTAAAACTTTTAGATGCAGGGGTGACTGAAGACTTCTTTATGATCCACGACAGCTTTGCAATATCAGGAGATGTGGACGACCTCTACTATGGGGTGCGTGAAGCCCACATTGAGATGTATGAGGCTGAAAACCTGTTGCTCAAATGGCAAGAGGAACTAAGGCAACAGCTGGATCATCCGTTTGACTTTGAGAAGGCTAATGTAGACCCAATTCCACAAATGGGAAACCTTAACCTACTGCTGATTATGGAAAGCCAGTTTTGCTTCAGTTAATACTTATGTCACCCTTCAGAAGCCCCTAGAGTCCACCTCCTCCTCCTAAGACTCTAGGGACTTCTCCTCCCAAACATAAAAGGCCATCTCTAGTCATCTAGGGGTGGCCTTTTTAACTTTAGAAAGACAAAAGCATGGCTAAAAAACAAAAGATAAACTTCCAGACACCAACTGGCGTGGCTAAGTATCCGCACCTATTGAAACCTGACACAGCCTTCGACAGTGAAGGTAAGTATAAGTCAGAACTGTTGCTGTCTCCAGAAGACGCAAAGCCCTTGATTAAAATCATTGAGGATGCGGCAAAAGAAGAACATGGGAAGGCTAACTATAGAGTTCCTTATCAAGTAGAAGAAGAGACTGGGGAAGTAGCATTCAAACTACAGTCCAAATATATGCCTGAGTTTTATGACACAGCTGGTCAAAAAGTCCCGACAAACGCTTTACCACAAATTGGTGGTGGTAGTCGTTTAAGACTGAAAGGCTTCTTAAATGTCTACAAGGTCAGCGGTCAGGCTGGAGTGGCAATAACACTTCAAGCTGTCCAAATTGTTGAGGCTGTCCAAGGAATGAATGGAACAGGCTTTGGTGCAATCGAGGAAGGTGGTTTCACTGTGGACACATCAGCAATGGATGCACCATTCGCACCAACAGGAAACGCAGACAACTTTGACTTCTAACCATAGATACCGAGGTATCAGAGAAGGCTACAGGTCAGGTCTTGAGGTTGGGGTGGCAGAAGAACTCAGGAGATTAGGTATTCCATTTACCTACGAAACTGAGAGACTGTCCTACCTAATCCCAGCGCGGACTGCCAAGTACACCCCAGACTTTATTCTTCCAAAGGCTGGTGGTGTATGGTTCTTAGAAACCAAAGGACGCTGGGTTACTGCTGATCGACAGAAACATGTGTTGATCAAGAAGCAACTACCTGACCTTGACCTACGTTTTCTTTTCCAGAATGCAAACGCGAAACTGTATAAGGGGTCTAAGACTTCTTATGCTGACTTTTGCATCAAGAATGGGTTCGCATGGGCACACAAGCGGATACCAGATGAGTGGATTGATGAATGCCATAAAGGCATGTCTGAAGCCAAATAAAGAGAGCAGAGGGCGGTCTTAGGATCGCCCTTTTTTACTTTAAGGGAAGCAACAAATGAATGAACAAGAAGAGAGCACTTTTGTGTCTCACGAACAATGCGATGCCTGTGGGTCATCGGATGCAAACAGCCTTTACAGCGATGGACATATGTTCTGCTTTAGCTGTCTAAAACACACCCCAGCTGAAGGTGAAATAGCACCTGTTGAAAAGACAAATGCAGCTAACTCTTTTTTGAACGGCGATTACATGGAATTAAGGTCACGAAAGTTGACTGAAGCTACATGCCGTAAGTTTGGTTACTTTGTGACTAAAGACAGCAAAGGTGAGCCAATACAGGTAGCAACCTTCAAGGATGCCAAGGGTAAGACAACAGGCCAGAAGATACGCACTAGAGACAAGCAGTTTCCTACCATTGGAAAGATCACTGGTCTCTTTGGTATGCACCTTTGGTCAGCTGGTAAGAAGCTGGTGATTACAGAAGGTGAGATAGACGCCATGAGCGTCAGTCAAGTGCAACAGCATAAATTCGCTACAATATCTGTGAGGAATGGCAGTGCTGGAGCTAAGAAGAACCTGTTGGAGAACATAGATTACCTCAACAACTTTAAAGAGATAATCTTAATGTTTGATCAGGATGAAGCTGGACGTAAGGCCGCCATTGAGTGTGCTGAAGTCTTGCCCATTGGTAAAGTTAAGATCGCTGTCTTACCACACAAGGATGCTAATGAGTGTCTTGTGGAAGGTGAGGCTGGAGCGATCATCAATGCCATACATCAGGCGGCTGACTACAGACCTGATGGCATAGTTCAGATGTCTGACATGAGAGAGACTGTAGCAACTCCAGACGCTGAGAGCCCAATGAAGTACCCATACCCAAGGGTAAACAACATGCTCAAAGGTATACGGCAGGGCATTGTGACCATAGTGGCTGGTAGTGGCACAGGTAAGTCTACATTAATCCGTGAGATTGCTTACAACTTACACATGACAGGAACACGGGTTGGCATGTTGATGCTAGAAGAAAGCACTAAGAGGACAGCCCAAGGTCTCGTAGGTCTCCATATCAATAGAAACATTGTGATTGATGAGGATGCGGCAACACCAGAGGAGATAAAGACTGGCTTTGACGACTTGCTGTCTCATGGTCAAATCTACCTCTTTGATCACTTTGGGTCATTTGACATAGACACCATTTGTAATCGCATAAGGTACATGAAACATGGCCTTGGTTGTGATGTCGTCTTCTTAGATCACATTAGTATTCTTGTTAGCTCATATGCTGGTGCAAGTGACAACGA
>Ga0181396_1000246_pt1 | contig 12287 bp, 12 predicted proteins | sample 19SPOviralmetaG_FD_130125 | JGI IMG/M metagenome (GOLD analysis project Ga0181396, IMG submission 130125) | Marine viral communities from the oligotrophic San Pedro Time Series (SPOT) site, San Pedro Channel, CA, USA - 19 SPOT_SRF_2011-01-11 | ecosystem: Environmental > Aquatic > Marine > Strait...
TGGTGATAGCGGCGGCGCTAGATTAGCTTATATCGCTGGTGCGGCAACAGGTGCTAACAATGACAACGGGTACTTGTCTTTCTACACAAGAGCTTCTGATTCTTTAGCAGAACGCATGCGCATCGACGCATCAGGGAATGTTGGTATCGGCACTGACAGTCCAACAGCGGGTCTTGAGTGTATTAACACACAAGGTGCAATAGTAGCAAGATCAACTCAAGCATCAAACACAAATGTTTCGCTTCGTTTTGCCGGTGGTGCTTATAGCGGCAACAAAGCCACCGCCATTCTGCTTGACGGAGTTTCTGGGGAAAACAACCTTTATCTAGGTGGTGGAACGTCTTTTGGAGAACCAGCAACAGACATTCGGTTTCATACAGGTTCTGCTGGTGCTGTTGGCACAGGCGCAGAACGCATGCGTATCGACTCATCAGGCAACCTGTTGGTGGGTAAGTCTGCTACTGGGATTGCAACTGTTGGAGCAGAATTAAAGGCAACTGGAGAATTATTAGCAACTGTTAACAGTGATGCGTGTGCTTTTTTAAACCGAAAAACCTCAGACGGTGACATAGTAGTATTCCGCAAAGACGGCACCACAGTCGGTAATATTGGTACTACTGGTGGTGAATTATTTCTTGGTAGTACTGCAAGTACTGACGCATTTATTCGAATGGGTTATTCAGGAATTGTTCCTGCAACATCAAGTGGTGGTAATCGTGACGATGCTATATCTTTCGGCACATCTACCAACCGCTTCAAAAACCTGTTCCTGTCAGGCGTTATTTATGGTGTACAACAAACTCTTACTCGTGACAGTGCTGCACCTTTAGAGCTTAATAGAACAACTAACGATGGTGAATTAGTCTATTTTAAGCAAGCAGGCATTGTTAGAGGCTCTATTTCCATCAGCGGCTCTGCCACTTCTTATAACACTAGTTCTGACTACCGTTTGAAAGAAAACGTAATAGCAATGTCAGGTGCTACTGAAAGGCTTAAGCAGTTAGCACCTAAGCGATTCAACTTTATTGCTGATGCCGATACAACTGTCGATGGCTTTTTAGCACACGAAGTTGCAGATGTTGTGCCTGAAGCAATTACAGGCGCTAAGGATGCTGTAGATGATGACGGCAATGCAGTGTACCAAGGCATTGACCAATCCAAACTTGTGCCGCTACTTGTGGCAACAATCCAAGAACTTGAGGCACGTATTGCCGCACTTGAATCTAACTAAGGAGTTAAACAATGGCTACATGGACTATAGCTAACCTTGAGCGTAACGTGGCAGACGGCGGTGTAACCGTTGCACACTGGCGTGTTACTGAAGAAGAAACTGTTGGCACTGGCGATGACGCTGTGACCTACTCTGCCTCTTCATACGGCACTGTAGGCTTTACACCTGACGCTGATGCTGACGGCTTTGTTGCTTACGATGACCTTACTGAGTCTGCTGTACTGGCATGGGTACACGAGTCAGTCGATCAAGACGCTACTGAGGCGGCACTGACAACCAACATCGAAGCACAGAAGAACCCTGTGTCTGCTGATGGTATGCCTTGGTAAATCATGCGTTTACTTGCCCTCTTTCTTGCGGTTCTGCCGTTATATGCCTTTGCGCAAATGCCGACAGAAACGCAGGACAGGGAGCCTGGACAAACTGAGGGGTCATCGAACATTGAGGGTGACCTTAATACGATCAACAGTAACAACGGCGAAACGGTAATTAACCAAGGAGCCGGGGCAGGTAGGCAGATGCCAGCTAGTAGCGCGATAAGCCCAAGCCTTATGAGTAACGGGCAACAGTCGTGCTTAAAGTCAATCTCAGGCGGTGTGCAGATGATTGGCTTTGGGGTGTCATCAGGTAAGTACTTGCAGGACGAGGAGTGTAATAGAAGGCTAAACGCGATAACGCTATCTAACATGGGTATGAAGGTAGCAAGCGTAAGCCTAATGTGTCAGAACGCGCAGGTATGGAGAGCGATGTTTATGTCTGCTACGCCATGCCCGATCATTAAGGGGGGAAAGTTATTAGTTGGTAAGAGAGCGTTATTAGAGGTTAAGTCAAATCCTACGTTGTGGATTCCTGACTACGAAGATAACCAAGTGTTTTACGACCAACTACTAACAGGAGATGGTAATGATGAAGCTGAAGAGTCTGGCAGTCTTAGTGATCGCTTCCGCACCAACAAGCGCGAACGAGATTGATAACTTGGTTAATAACTCGCAAGCCTTACGGGATACGTTTAAGTACGGTATCCAAGCCATTGGTGGCATGTGGGATTACGCTGACATTGGCGGCATTGCTCCTACTGGCACAGTTGATCCGGGCTTGATTACTAAGGCCAAGCAAGATGCGTACAACAATGCGGTGCTTCAGTTTCAAAATGCTAATTACACATGGGATCCTAATGCCGACCAATACTTTCAAGACCAATCTCAGCAAGCCATGAATAACTTAGGCCAAGTTGTTGATGACTACGTTGATGCGGCGGTTGCTTTGATTGAAGTAGTTACAGTTAACGAGATGGCCCAAGACGCTCAGCAGGCACCTGACTCTCGTGAGGCTATTGCTTTGCAAGAGTACATGGATTCAAACGATGTGCTTCTTGATGACCAAGAGGTCGATACATACAACGAGTCTTTGCAGGCAGTAGAAGAAGCGGCACAAACAGCGGCGGCATACATGGCAGTAGCCAACAACCCAGAGTTAATAGAGTCGGCTAACGATTCTGCTTATGCGATGAACGTAACGTATGAAGAATCTCAGACATCATTCTTTGATGCGACGACAGGCATATTGACGGTTGAGTGGGCAGGACAGGATGCAACTATGTCGGCATCGCTTAATCTTGCAGGCTACTTTAAAACCAATGCAGACATCATTGATCTAGGCGAAGAATCAACATTCTTTATTACTAGCCCCGAGGGTGGCTGTTGGTTTATCCAAGATCCAACAGAACGGGAGACATGCTTGTATGGCTCTTGAAGACTTAGAAGTAAACGTTGGCGGAACGTCTATCAAGGGCGTTTGGATTGCTATTGTGTTTACGTTTGGCTCAACAATCGGTGGCGGTATCTGGGCGGCGTCTCAATTCTTTTCTCAACTTAATGAACAAAGCGAAGCTGTTATTGCCGCTACTGCCCAAGCTGAAGCACTGGCAACACGCTTTGATGACCTGCGCGAATCTAACTCTATTCGCTTACAGGATATGGATAAGAAGTTATCCAACATGGAACAAGCCATGACAGCGGCAGATGTAGAGAATCTTCAAGGCAAGTTGTCAGAGCTGGGCGCTAACCTTATGCAGATCATGGATGCACAGAAAGAACTGTTAGATATACGTGATCGGATAGCCAGCGTAGAAAAAACATCGAGTGAGTCAGAGCTGAAGGTAGCCACAAAATTAGAAAGCTTGAACACGCTAGATGCCAGGCTTAAAAGATTCGAGCGTGATATGGATGATCTTTGGACAGCCATAGACGCCACTAATCCACTAGGAGGAAACTAATGGGTACCGCTGAAGAGGCTTTAAAGCGAATAGAAGTTCATCAGGCGGAGTGTGAGATTCTTCGTAAGTCTATTGATGACCGTTTAGATCGTATTGAAAAGCGGCTTGATGATGGCGGTGACCGGTTTACTCGTGTTGAACGATTAATTTTTGGGAATAGCTTATTGATTGTTGGCTTCCTCAAAGGCATGGAGTATCTCTCGTGAACTTCGATAAGATCAAAGGATTGGTAGGTGAGCTTGCTCCTACCCTTGGAGCGGCCCTAGGAGGCCCTGTAGGCGGTGCGGCGGCAAGTATGCTTGCTGACGTACTGGGTTGCGATCCAACGCCTCAGAAGCTAAATAAGGCGCTCTCACAGGCTACTCCAGAACAGCTAGCAGAAATCAAAAAGGCTGAACTTGACTTTGAAGTCAGGATGAAAGAGCTTGAAGTTGATGTATTCGCGTTAGAAACGAAGGATATACAACATGCTAGGGAATCTTTTTCAGAGGATTGGACGGCAAGATCTATCGCCATTATTTCCATATTGCTGTTTGGCGGATATGTGTTCCTTGTAACGCTTCAACCTGCCGATGACAATGACTTGAATGTAGTCAATCTTGTTCTTGGATACCTAGGTGGCATTGTGTCTTCTGTAGTTAGTTTTTACTTCGGTGCTAGCAAATCAGGGTCTAAATAATGGCTAAAAAATCACCACCTAAAAAAGGCATGTCTACTAAAGCGGTTAAATACCGCCCGAATCCGGGTTTTCCTTCGGGGTTTGGTGGCGGGCCTTCTGTTCCTCCAGAGTTTAATGATGCGCCTCCGGGCAGAGATGAAGGGCCAGACACTAGCGTTCCTTCATTTACTGGAGGAATGACTAGCGCCTATCAAACAATGCAACAAATCCTTAGGGAAGCAGGATTTGATTTGCCAGAGTTTGTAGGTACTCAAGGCGTCCCCGCTGACATAGACCCTAGGGTTTTACGTGCTTTACAAGAGGCCGTAGATTCTCAAGATGTATCTGCAATTCAAAATATAGCAAATGAAATAGCAGAAGCTGGCGGCTATAACGAATGGCTAGAGCAACAAGAAGATGACGATGATTCTGCTGAAGATCCTGAACCTGATGCTCCTGTAACTCTTCAAGACGTTATTAATCAAACAGCAGAGGAGCTTGGCGAAGTTGATGAGACAGTAAGTCAAGCCACTCAAGACTTTATTGACCAGTTTATAGGGGCTATACCTTCAGACGTTGATGAGCTTAAAGACCTTGTTGTATCTGTCTTTAGAACAATGTCTGTTCAATCTAAAGATTGTGAAAGCTGGACGGGAAGAACTGGAGACGGAGAAGGCGGAACATATCAAAGCTGGGAAGACTGCGTAAACTTAGCGTCGATTATTGGAATACCGGGTCTTAATCTTCCCCTCCCTCCCGGTATGGTAGATATCACTGTAAGAGACTTTAAAGATCTTCTTGAAGATGCAGGCCAAAGCCTAGAAGATTTTTTAGAAGACCCTTCTGGCTGGCTAGAAGAAACGCTAGAGGACGCCACACAAAAAGTTAAAGATATCCTAGCGGATATGAGGGGCGGCGTAACATCTGATCGTATTGCGGATATTATTAGCGGCGTTCTTGGCGGCTGGGTTAGTGCAAGTGTTCTTTCTGAGATAGAAGAGTATCTTGAAGACAACCCTCTTGTATTTATAGCCGGCGAAGACGATGAAGGCGAGTGTCCCAACGGCGCTATAAACTATCCTGAATGCACAAATTGTCCTGAAGGAACGTTTTTTTCTGAAAAAACAGGTCGATGTGAGCCAACTAAGCAAGCTCCAGAAGTAATTGAAGGCCCGACAGCAGAAGATTGCGCTTCTCAAAACAAAATTCACATACCTGCTGATGCTAAACGTGGAGCACCTAGCAAATGTGGCGGTTGTGCTTCTGACTATGAAGTTAATGAAAGCGGTGAATGCGTAGAAACATTAGATCCTTGCCCTAGCGATCAAGTCCGAAATGAAACTACGGGCGAGTGCGAAGATCCCGGCCCTAGTTTTACAGAAGGAGAGCCTTGTAAAACAAAACAAGGTGAGTCTGGAGTTTACAACAGTGATGGCAGTTGTATCTCTAACACCATAATTAGCACAGACCCCTGCGAAAATCCTGAGTATGCAAATGCTCCGGGTAATGAAGAAGAATGTGCAGAGTTTATTGCTCCTCAACCAGAACCCGAACCAGAGCCTGAGCCTGAACCCGAACCCGAACCTGAACCCGAACCTGAACCGGAGCCAGAGCCCGAACCTCAGCCAGAACCTGAGCCGAGCAATGGTGACGACGATGATGATTCTTTTAATTTTACAGGCGGCGAAGTAATTGAGGGTGGCAATGACTTTGGTATGTGTCCCGACGGAGTTACTCCAAGGGCAGATAAACAAGGAAGCAATTGCTCTGTTGCAACAAACCCATGTGAAAGCTCTGACTATGCACAAGCTAATCCGGTTGAGTGTGCTACTTTTCTTACTCCAGATCCTGAACCAGAGCCTGAACCTCAGCCCGAACCGGAGCCTGAGCCACAGCCCGAACCAGAGCCTTCGCGAGTAGTACCTCCTGAACGTGCAGAAGGTAGCCCGTGCGAAACTGCTGGGCGAGCAGGAATTATTCAAAACGGTGTTTGCATTCCCACGGAGGTTGTTGAGCCGGGGGGGTTTGATCCGCAACCAGACCCTGATCCTGATCCTTCGCGAGTAATATTTCCTGAACGTACAGAAGGTAGTTTATGCGAAACCAATGGGCAAGAAGGAGTTATCCAAAACGGTATCTGTGTTCCTACAGAAGTTGTTGGGCCAGGGGGGTTTGATCCGCAACCTAGCTTTGGTTTATGCGAAGACGGTGTAACACCAAAGCAAGATGACCAAGGTACTAACTGCCCTGACATTGTTATAGATGACCCTGAAGACGAAGTATGTGCTAATGGCGCAGACGATTGGCCGCTATGCTCTGAATGCCCAGATGGGTCAAGACCGGATGCAGAGTTTGGTTGCCAAAGCCCAGAAGACCCATGCCCTGAAGGCGAAATTTTAAATGAAGAAGGTGTTTGCGTTCCTGTCACAGAAGAACCTGAGCCAGGCCCAGAGTCTGGCGGCGGTGGTGGTGGCGGTGGCGGTATGTTTAGCCCATTTATGGCCGGCATTAACTACCAACTGCCTGAGATTCAACCTTTGGTATTGCCGCAGACAGCTAATGACATGATGGGCGGTCTGTTAACTAAATTGATTATGGATAGGAAAAAGTAATGACTTATCTAAATATAGTAAACAATGTGTTGCGAAGGATGCGAGAAGAGGAAGTTGCTTCTGTGTCCTCTACAACCTATTCAAAAATGGTTGGCGACTTTGTTAACGACGCGAAGCGAATGGTTGAAGATGCCTGGGACTGGTCGGCACTACGAACTACGCTAACCATCACAACAACTGAAGATGTTTTTAACTATACGCTTACAGATAGTCAGAACAGGATTAAAGCACTAAACGTTATAAACGATACGGCTAACCTGTTTATGGAGTATAAAACGGCTACGTTTTTTGACGAGGCTTACTTGATCTCCGATCCTCGCAAAAGCGCACCAACCTATTACACCTATAACGGCGTTGATAGTGATGGCGATACACAAATTGACATCTATCCAACCCCAGATAAGGCATACACTATTCGCTTTAACTGTGTAAAACGTGCGGCTGATCTATCTGCTAACGATGACACAATGGGCATTCCTGCAATGCCAGTCATTCATTTGGCTATTGCCCTGTTAGCAAGGGAGCGTGGTGAAACAGGCGGGACATCAGCGCCTGAGTATTTTGCAATTGCAGACAAGTATCTTGGAGATGCCATTGCTTTAGACGCACAAAAACATCCAGAAGAAGTAATCTTCTACACGGCGTGAGGTAGTTATGGCTCAACCACTACAAAGCATTAACCTTGTAGCTCCTGCCTTCAAAGGGATTAACACGGAAGATTCTCCTATCGGGCAGGATCCTTCGTTTGCTGATATTGCTGACAATGCAGTGATTGATAAGCGTGGTCGTATTGCCTCGCGCAAAGGCTATAACGTTATTACCACAAACAAGACTGAGTTAGGTTCTGCAAACATTAGGGCAATAAAAGAGTTTAGGGATGATGCTGGTAACTCTAAGATATTTTCTGTAGGCAATAATAAGATACTTAGCGGCACAACTACGTTGGTCGATGAAACGCCCGGCAGTTACACAATAAACGCTGACAACTGGAAGATGGTCAACTTCAATGACAAGATTTACTTTTTTCAGCGTAGCTTTGAGCCTCTTGTTTATGACAATGCGGGTGGGTCAGTAGTTAAGTTAAGCACCGTATCTGGCGCCGCTGGTGTTACTAGCGCGATATACGGCAATGAAGTATTGGCCGCCTATGGTCGACTTTGGACAGCAGACTTTGGGGCTAACAAATCTACTGTTTACTGGAGTGATCTTCTTATTGGCCATGACTGGTCTGGCGGTACTAGTGGGTCAATTGATATCTCAAAGGTATGGCCTGATGGCCATGATGAAATCGTAGCGTTAGCGGCGCACAACAGTCTATTAATCATCTTTGGCAAGCACAGTATTGTTGTGTATCAGGGCGCAGAAGCCCCAGCCACTATGAGCCTTATAGATACTGTGGCAGGTGTTGGCTGTGTTGATAGGGATACAGTGCAGTATACGGGTACTGATGTTCTTTTCTTGTCGCATACAGGTCTTAAAAGTTTTGGACGCACAATCCAAGAAAAATCCATGCCAATTACCAGCCTGTCTAATACGATAACAAAAGACATTATTGACTTGCTTCAAAACGAGATTGGTTTCTATAGAACGGTCTACAGTCCCGAAGAAGGTTTTTACTTATTAACTTTTGTTAACCAAGACACTACGTATTGCTTTGATGTTAGGGGCACTGTTGAAAGTGGAGCCTATCGTGTAACTCGATGGCCGGGCACAGGGTTTACAGCCTACACACGACTTGAAGATGGAACGCTATACGTCGGCAATAGCGACGGAATAAACAGTTATACGGGCTACACAGACAATGGCGAGCCGTATCGCTTTAAATACTATAGCCCCGGCCTAACCTTTGGTGACCCTTCAAGACTTAAAATACTTAAGAAGTTACGCCCTACTATTGTTGGTGCTAACAGCGCCATTATGTTTCTTAAGTGGGCGTATGACTTTGACACATTCTTTCAGACAGCAGAGTTTACCGTAGGTAATCAGGTAACTGCGTTTTATAACGAGTCAGAATTTAACAGTACAGCAGAATTTACAGGTGGTGATCTTACGTCACGTCGTGGAATTAACACGACAGGAGGCGGAGGTGTCATTACTATTGGGTTGGAAGCGGACATAGACGGGTCGGGTTTGTCTCTCCAAGAGATCAACGTATTAGCACTAATGGGTAAAGTAATATGAGTAACTATACAAAGACTACAGACTTTGCCGCGAAAGACAGTCTACCTTCCGGTGACAGCGGCAAAATTATTAAGGGCGCTGAATTTGAAACAGAATTCGACGCTGTTTCTACAGCTATCGCTACGAAGGCGGACATTGCTTCCCCTACGTTTACAGGCACAGTAACTATTCCTGCACTGACATTTACAGGCACTCTGTCAACAGGAACAATTGATGGGGGTACGTACTAATGGATGAAGATTTCTTCAGATATTTATTGGGCGGAGCAGGTACTGGATTACTTGCTCGCGCTTATAGTGAGCTTGGCGATATTGGTGAGCGTGGCCTTGGATTAGGCTCTGAGCTTGCTGAAGAGCAAATGGGTCAGGCGCAGTTCCGTCCTTACACTATTACTACAGGTACAGGCGGTCAATTTGGCACGTACATAGACCCAGCTACAGGCCAGTTATCTACTCAAATGGCTTATTCGCCTCAAGAGCAGGCGTTATCACAAGCCTTGTTTGGTCAAGCAGGTCAGATGCTAGGACAGCCAACTCCCGGCGCAGGCCAGTTACAGCAAGCGGGGATGGGCGTTCTTGGAGTTGGGCAAGACCTAATGGGTCAGCCAGTGTTTGGCATGGATCCTACTAGATCTGCATCTACTCAAGCGTTTGGTCTTGGCGGTCAGTTTATGCAACAGGCTGGGATGCCTACCGCCGATCGTGAAGCGGCTTTGTATGAGCGAATGAGAGCAACTCAAACGCCAGAAGAAGAACGACAGCGTCTTCAGATGGAGCAAAGACTAGCGGCTCAAGGTCGTTTAGGCGTACGCACAGCACAATACGGCGGCACACCTGAACAACTTGCTTTAGCTAAGGCTCAAGAAGAGGCTAAATCTAGCGCAATGCTAGGGGCTATGAGCCAAGCTAGAGCAGAGCAAGCACAGCAGGCGGCACTTGGAGCGCAATACGCTGGGCTCGGCACAGGTCTTGCAGGTCAAGCACAGGGTCTTAGCGCGGCTCAACAGCAACAAGCGTTACAGGCTATGCAGGCTGGTCAGGGTTTGATGGGCGGATCTCAAGCATTGCAAGCAGGGCAACAACAGCTTGGCATGGGCGCACTAGCAGGTGCATATCTACCACAGCAAGAACTTTTAAGGGCATTGTCCCCAGGGCAAACTGCGGCGGCTCAAGCTCAACAAGCACAGCTTTATGGCGCTGGATTGTTTGGAGAGGCCAGAGCTTCTGGTATCGACATGTTGCTTGCTTCAGCATTGGGTCAAGCAAACCTTGCTGGATCACTGGGTAGTGGTTTATTAGGCGGCGCATTAGGCGGCGGTTATGATATTGGAATTCCTAAGTTAGGTTAAGGAGATTAACGATGGCACGTTTTGGTAGAGATCTTGTTAGATCCTTAACGCAACCTGCGTTTGCAGAGGATGTTGGTCGGGTAGGAATGTTAGCTGGCTCAATGCCTGCTCGAAAAGAAAAAGCTGAGAAAACAGCAAGGCTTGAAAAAGGTTTGTTTGGCTTAGAGCAGATGGCCGCCTCAGGTGATCTTACGCCCGAGATGTATCAAGAGGCTATGGGCTCATACGCCAACATGATTACGGATGACGAGAGTGCACAGAAGATTCGTGAAACCATGAATCGCGTTCAGACTGATGTTCAGGCTACAGCGCAGTTTGAGGGAGGTGCGGCAATAAACGCCATCAGAGATCAAATGTACGAAATTAACGCTTCTGATCTCCCTGAGGCAGAGAAATTAAAGCGAATAGGTGAAAAACAATTAGAAGTAAATCAAATTGCAAAAGACAATAATCTTGATCCTATGGTTGCAGGCAATCTGGGAAGAGAAGTCCGTCAAGACATGTTTGAGAAAAACCAGCAAAGAGAGCAGGCCAAGAGAGTTGCTAAACAGTTTGAGATTACTGAAGAGCAAGCAGAGATGGCTGTTGCCAGATTTAGGCAGTGGGAAAAAGACGTAGATTTTCAGAATCTATCCAATGAAGTAAAGGCTCAGATGAACCAGGATCTACTTTTAAAGTCTCAAATTAGAAACGGGACTGTGAGTAGAGAAGAGTTCCTGCAAGCAAACCCAAACAAAAGCTATCTTTACGATGAAATTGAAGCCGAAAATGTAGAAATGCAAAACAGGCTAACTGACGCCAAAAACAAAAGAGATGCAGGCGGGTTCAATTACACAGATGAAGAACTTAAATCTATTGGCTACAAGCCAGAAGAAATAAAAATACTTAGAGAGGCCGCAAAAATAAACTCAGTTGCCGCTCATGAGTACATTATTAAAAGAGTAAATAGTGTTCCTCAAACACGGAAGTTAAACGCGGCAATGCTTGGGAAAATTGCAGACGCTTTGTTGGTTGACATCATGAAAACAAAAGACCCTAAATCATTTAGCGGCGAAGGGAAAAAGTACAGCTATGACGAACCTGAAGAACTTGCAGAGGCTAAGGCTGAAGCCGCGAAAGGTGCTATGGAAGTTGAGCGATTAATGGCCGAAGGCAAAACTTTCGAAAAGGCCGCTGAAGCTTACTTTGCAAAAAAACCAGTAAAGAAGGATGAAAAGCCAGACCCTGGAAGTCAGCTAGAAAAACTTTATGCAGAGCTTCTAAAGAATGCCAAAAAACAAGCCCAAAATCTTGAGGAGATACCCGACTAATGAGCTTTAAACTTCAATCAATGGCGTACAAGGTTCGTAAGCTTGCGGAAGCGCAGGGCCGAGACGACATTCTTGAAGCGCTCGATAACATCCCCATCCCTGAAGATGGGGTTTCCACTAGAGAAGGCCGACTCTTCGAAACGGAAAAAGAAGACCAGCTTTTATACAGGGATCGCCTAAAGCAAAGAGAGCAACTCAGAGAGGCTGAGCGACTGGCAAAGGCGCAGGGTCGACAAGACATACTGGATGCCCTTGTGCCGATCAAGGCTCAGATAGATGCCGATATCTTTGACGCTGAAGACATTAGCGAAGAGGCTATTGGCACGGGCATTGCTATTAGTGAGGGGCTTACCCTTGGCATTGTGGGTGATGAGGCCGCCGCTTCTATTTACTCAAAGGTTACTGGCGAGGATTACGAAACATCTCTCTCTGAAATGAGAAGGATGGAAAAGGAATTCGCTAGAGATCACCGAGCTATCGACATGGGCATCCGTATTGGTGCTGGTCTTATCCCTTCTGTTCGCCTTGCAAAGATGGCCGGGGTTGGCACTACAGCCGCTTCAGGTGCCGCAAGACAGGCTGGAGTTACCTCTGCTGAGATTGCAACGTATCGCTTTGCTGAGGGTGAGGGCGGTGTTGAAGAGCGACTAGAAGGCGTAAAAGATCTTGCAA
>Ga0181396_1000247_pt1 | contig 12279 bp, 11 predicted proteins | sample 19SPOviralmetaG_FD_130125 | JGI IMG/M metagenome (GOLD analysis project Ga0181396, IMG submission 130125) | Marine viral communities from the oligotrophic San Pedro Time Series (SPOT) site, San Pedro Channel, CA, USA - 19 SPOT_SRF_2011-01-11 | ecosystem: Environmental > Aquatic > Marine > Strait...
GCAATTAATCCAGAACCTCCAAAGGATCCCTGGAGGCAATATTTCACTTAATAAAAATAAAATCTACGTCATTTGATAATGGAAGGAAAAGCTCCCCCCAGGATTCAAAAAGTTAAATCTCCACCCAGGGAAAAACCTAGGAAAGAATTACATCCGAACTTACCTCAGTTGCCGTGTATTATGACTATCATTGCTCCGACAAAATCAGGAAAAACTAATTTGCTCACGAACTTAATTCTTAGAGATGAGTTTTATAAAGACATACACGATAACGTCACAATTATGTCAAATACGATTGAGCAGGATGTCACGGGAAGATTTTTAAAACAAGCGTGTGATTGTTATACTGGATATTCTGATGAAGTGCTCGGAGGTCTTATAACCCAACAGAAATCTTTTTCTGATGATGACAGACCTTTCATAGGAATGATTTTTGATGATATTTTAGGATCAGTGAAACGTAATAGTTATTTGAACGCTTTAGTCACAAGATCTAGGCATTTTGGTATAGGTCTTTTAGCGATATCCGTGCAATCATTCAAAGCATTGGGACCGATAATTAGAAATAATACTAACGCCTTCATTTGCCTAAATTTACAGAATATGTCGGAATTAGAAAAGATATCAGCAGAATATTCGGGGATGTTTGGTGGAGATGATAATTTCAAAAAGATATATCACAAGGCAACAGAACAAAGATATGATTTTATGTATTTAGATCTTCAGAGTAATCCAGCAAGAGCATTTAGAAACTTTGAGGAACAATTAGCGGAAGGGGATAGATTATTATTTGGAGGTGAAGTGAAAAAAAATATTCCAGAAGATTAAAATAAAATAATTTGTTCTTTTATAAAATGGCTTCGGTATATGGATTTGCTCAGAACTTAAGTGAAGGTACTTCCTTCAATGCTCGGACTCTTGCACACAATGATTTAGTGAATGAACATAATAATAAAATCTTATCGGATTATGATACTGCTAAAAAGCAACAGACAAGAGATGCGGCAACCGATAGCACTCAGGTTGAAGAGGATGCGGCGATTCAAGGGACGGAAGATGGAAAAGGTCTTATAGGTGTGGGAGTTGGTGCTTATGGTTTAGGACAAGATATTGCGGATGCTGGAGGGATTGGTGCTGGTCTCGCAAAACAAACGGCTGAAAGACAAGGAGCAATTGCTTCCACTTTTGAGAGATTAACTCAGGGTGAATCACTTGCTACTAATCCAGGAGTTCGTTTGGGTTCTACGGGGATTGGTGCTGCGACTGGTGCTGGGGATGCAGCTCGGGCCGCTGGTCAGGCGGCGGGGGGAGTAGAAGAGATTGGATCTTCAGGCGTAGGTTCTGCTATTATAAAGGCGGGATTAAAGATGGGTGGAGCGGGGAAAGTATTATCTGAAGCGGGTCTAACGACTGTTTCAGAGGTTGCTGGGAAAGCAGCGGGAGATTTTGGTGGAGCAGTTGATTTAGGAGAAGGATTAATAAATCTTGGTGAGGGTAAAAACTTCTTTGGGAATGATGATGCTGCTGAAAAGGTGGGTGATACCTTTCAAATGGCGGGAGCAGCGATGGATGTGGTTGGAACTGCTTTTCCTCCTCTAGAACTTTTGGGAGGTGCTGCTGGTCTTTTGGGCGGTGTAATTGATGGAATAGATAGTATTGGTAAAGATGAAGCGAAGAAACAATCTGATGCTGCTCCCATTGTAGATCCCAACAAAGATCCAGCGAAGGCGGGGATTATAAGCACAAAGGTCAGTCCAGCATTCCAGTCCTTAGGACTTGTAGCATCGGCCCCTGTATCGGCGAAAATGTCAATCACGGGATCATCGGGTGCTTTTTAAATATTTGAAAAATAAGATTTTTATTTTTTATGTTTGTTCCTTTTATAAAAATGTCACAATTCTTCGTATCATCGGATAAAGTTAAAACAGGACAAACCTTTGTCAGCGTTCCATCGGAAAATGGACTGGAATACAGACCGGGAGGTCGCATTGATTTATATATCCCACCGACTTCTAAGTTCGTGGATTTAAGTCAGACAAAATTAAAGTTTGAAGTTGATATCGCACTGCCGACGGGAGCTGTTGGTGCATCGTTAGCCGCAAGACTTCAGTTAGATGCTCAGACTGGATTACACTCATTAATCCGGTCAGTTCGCGTTTTTACTGGTCGCAAAACCGCATTATTGGAGGAGATAGAAGGGTATGATGTTTTGACTGCTCTCCGCTTTGATTATGAGACAAATCAAAATCTTGTGAATAAGCGTGTTCTGACGGATGGTGCTACGGGATATGACCCGGCGTGTCGTGGAACTTTAGGGACTACTAAAACTCCTGCGGCAAATTGTCTATCCAATCCTTACTTCACTCGCATTCAAGATAACACGAAGCTCAGCACTAGTTTCACTAGTGCTCCCGAAAATGATTTCCAGGGTGTTGTTGGAGAATTAGAATTAAACACGGGACTTTTCCGCAATGAGGCTGTATTCCCTGCTCTTCTAACGGATGGTCTATTCTTAGAGATTCTGCTTCAGGATCAGAAGAAGGTTTTCCGTCAGTTAGAAAGCACTATGAGAAACAAACGTCTTGGTCTCAATCCAATCTTCCATTCCACGAATGGTTCGGACAATGGGAGTTTCACGAATGGTTCGTGGAAAAATGGGACAGCTATCAGTTCTTTCTTTGTTGCTCGTGATCAGAATCAGACTTCTGTTCCAGTGTTCCCTTTTGTTGTTGGTCAGGAGATATCTTTTGTGACTTTGGATAATGCTTCTCTCAATGCTTCTACAGCGGCGATTAAAGATATAGAATATGTCACAGGTGGAACGGGAACAGCAGTAGGAACTTCAAAAATAAAGGTCACTCTGGATGGGAATGTTTCAAATACTATGGGAGAATCTTATCCGAATGATGGTGATATCCATATCATATCTCAATCGGTTGAGGATTTTGGTAATGCTCTTTTAGAGTATCAGCCGACCTACACTGTGAGCAATGTTGAGATGGTTGTTGCTCAGATATCTGTTCCAGAGGGATATGAAAGTTCTATGCTGGCGATGATGCGAGAAGGTGGTACAATGAACTATGATTATCGGACTTTCACTAACTATCGCTATTCACAAGTCAAGGATGATTTAGTTGCGAATATTCGTCTGCCTCTAATTGAATCTCGTGCTACTTCAATCCTCTGTGTCCCCACTGATGCAACAATCTATACCTCAGCTTCTTCCCTCGCTGCCGATGGAACTTATCAAATTGATTTTGATGAAGATGATGAAACTAGCTTCGCTACTCGCTCGGGTCTTGTAGGAATCCCTGATCAACTTCAAAACTATCAGTTAATCTATGATGGTAAGATTAATCCTTCAAGAAAGGTAGATACTGCCAAGATTTCAGGTGGTTACTCCATTTCTCAGCAATGGTGTATTGAAGCGGAGAAGGCATTAGCGATGGCGGATATTGAACCCTTATCTTTCAGAGCATTCCGTGAAAACTTCTTCATTGGTCGTGCCCTTGCTCTAGGTCGCAACGCAGTGTATGATGCTCGTGGAAAGGATTTCAATCTTCAGGTAGAATACACTGGAGCATCGGGTCCCGCTAAGAATCACCTCTGGATGAACTTTGTATCACACATCCGCCGTCTTGTAATCAAGCAGGGTGGTCTTGACGTTCAGGTATAAATTTGATAATTATATTCAACATAATCAAATAAATTATAGATGGACAAAGAAGAAGAAATTACATTAAGAATTAAGATATTAGAAGTATATGATAAACTGGTCGCAGATGGTATATGGACTGAAAAAATATATTTAGATAATGTGAATATCATTAAAGATATGAAAACAAAAGATTTGAAAGATATTCTTTGGTATTTAGAAACACAAGATGATTATTAAGATAGAACTTCCATAATTTTAAATTAAATAAAATATTTTTTTTTAAAGGTCATAACATAAAATATGGCGACACAACACAATTTAGAGATAGTCCCTTCTAATGTGACTTCAAATGCTAAGATCTCTTACCGCAATGGTAACCCCGTAATTCAATTCATCATAGGCGAACAAGATGCAATGCTTCTTGGAAACACTCTCCGATTTACGGGTCAGTTCAGAACTTATTTATCCAATGCTTCGGCTTCTGTATCCTCCACTTCTCCTCTAGCGATGAGTGAGAAGTTAGGTGTTTATTCTACAATTGATACTCTGACAATCAAATCTCAGAAGACTGGTCAAACTATTGAAACTATTCGTCATTACAATCGTTTCCTTAGTTCCTATCTTCCAGTAACTTCTTCTCAGCAAGATAATATGGGACATCTCTACAATTCTGCTTTAATCCTCCCTAATTACGAAGCACAGACCCAATCGGTTGTTAATATTCCTTCTTCATCTCTGACTGGGAATCACTTCTGCTGTGCTTTGCCGTGTGGTCTGTTCAATGGTCGCAACCCGATTCCATTGATGCGTGAGGCGATTGGTGGTCTTTTGGTGGAACTTCATCTTGCTCCGGACTCGCAGGTCTTCCACTCGGCCAGTGATTCATCTGCTTCTATCACTGATTCTTTCTATGAGTTTAAGGATATCTCTCTGGTCTGTGAGACTATGGAACCGGATAGTGCTACGCTTCAGAGGATGAAGTCACAGACATCTTCCACATTTGAATACAATTCTATCAATTCTTATTATCAGACAATTAATTCTGCGAATGGTATCATTAATTTCCAACTTGGTCTGTCAAGAGTATTGGGAGTTTTTGCGAACGTTGTTCCGGCAGCTCATATCAATAACTTACTCTATGATGGTCTTGCGACTCTCTATCCCACAAACTCCAATGGATCTTCTGCCAATATTACAGAATTATTTTTCACAAGGAACGGCACGAAGTTCCCGCTTGATTTCAATATTAATACAATTCAGCAAGGTGATGCTACTGATAAGACAATTGACCCTCAGCTAATCTATTACTATATGGATGCGATTACGAAGTTTGCCGATATCAAGAGGACTTCTCTAAATCAAGTCAATACACGTCTGTCAAATGCTACACGATTTGATAAAGACTTTGCTGATGGTGGTTGTGGATTTGGTGTGGGAGTTGCTTTTGATCGTGTCTCCGATCAGGGTGTAGATTTCTCAAGAGTCAATTTTGGTATCAATATGAGTTTAGCATTAACGGATGATTCTCCTCAGGCATTCTATGTCTTTGCTCACGCCAAAAATACTCTTGTATTTGGTCAGGGTGGTTTGAGTGTTATGTCGTAAGTAAAATAATTTTATTTTCTTTATTTTTTTTTATTTGGTTCATTTATAAAACAATGGATTCTTCAGATGATGCGAATATGATTGAAAGAGCTCCGGTTCCAAATGAAGCAATGGTTCCAGATTTACTACAGGTATCGCCTATGGATACTACTACTGCGACGGATGTAGAAACTTCTATCACTGATCCTGTAGTGATTTCTGATACTTTCTGTCGGTTTGTTCTGTTAAACAAGGGCATTCTCCACTCGCACAGCAAGGTCACACTGGCGGTTCAGGCACCCGATGGCTTAGATCGTTTCTTTCCTCCTAATGTCGGGATTGCTTCTTTGATTGAGCGATGTGCTCTCAAGGTTGGTACTAAGACTCTTCAGGAGATAGATGGATACAATTTCCTCACGGCATACAAGTCTATGTTTATTAACAATGAGCATCAGTTAGAGCGGGAACTTCCCCAAAGCGGCCGATGCATCGCGCACGAGTTCCGCTACTCTGATGATAAATCCACTGCCGCTGGAGGTCCTTTGAATGATACTCGTGCATTCACTTATGGTCTTTCAACTGGTAAGGAATATAGTGATGGACTTGACTCTTCAGTTCCCGATGTACGACTCCCAGATTTTGCGAATATTAAGAATGAACCGGTCTTTCAGATTGCTTTATCTGAACTTTTCCCTATGTTGAAACAAACTCAGCTCCCTCTATATATGATGAAGGAACAAGTGTCTATTGAATTGACATTTGCTGGAGATGAAGAGCGTGCTTGTTCTGCCTCGGGTGTTGCTCAGGGAGTTTATAAAATAGATACGAATCAGGTTAAGTTCATTGCTGATTACATCTACTATCCTCAGAATATGATGGATTCGTATGCTGAGGCAAATCAGCAGATTACTATTAATCATTTTGATTATCGTCATTCTAAGTTCTCTGTTTCTTCTGTCACTGCTCAAAACACTCAGATAAGAAATCTTGGTGGTGCTGGTCGTATAGTCACTAAGGTCATTCAGGGTGTCCAGAGTGATAAAGCAGATGATCAATCTATTCTCAATAAGTTCCACGCGATGTCTCCAGAGGTCAGTTATGTTTTCGGTGGAAGTGCTGGTGATAACGGGTCTATTGTCACTAATATCAAATATAATGATAGATTCCTCTATCCGATTGATGTTTCTAATTCTGCCCGTCATTTCCACAATGTCGCACAGGCGGAGGGTGTTCCAGCATTCGTAACTCGTGAAGAATATAGTGCTGAAGGAACTGCTCTAACGAGTGATGAGTTTATGGGATATAAACAATCGGAGGGAACTCTGGCGGGAGCAACTACGGGCAGAGGTCTTATGGGTCGTTTCAATTGGCTGAGCAACAGACTTAATCGCAATGAAAGAATTAACAGCAGAGGTATTGAAAGTTATTTCAAATATGATTCATTAGATAATGGTGCTTCATATACTCAGCGTTCGTGGTTAGAACTTGTTAAGATTACTCAGTTAAATGGTGGATACATTTTCACTGCTCTCGCTTAAAAAATCAAATGTCTTAAAATAAAATAACTTCTCTTTTATAAATGTCGGGTTACACGCAGACGATACTTTTAGATTGCAATCGCTTGTCTTCTGAGGAATATAATGCCTCAAAACTTAGCGATTCCGATAAATCTTTATTTACAAATAAAGTCGCCAACGGATTAGAATTAGATGTTGGTGATCAAGTTTCAGTTAATTCTGCTTATATCTCTGAAAGAGGTGCGGGGTCTTCAGTGATAGAGTTTAAGGGGAAAGAGTTAGGGGATAATACAACTATTAAATATGTCAGTGCTTCTAATGTTTGTTTTGTAGGATTTGATGAGGATGGTCCTTTGCCTTTTAATTATCCTTTTCCTGAAGGATATGGAAGACAAACATTCACCGAAGTTGATGAAGAGATTCCTCTAAGAGATAATGAAGTATCAATGGTCGTTCAGTATTATAAAAATACAAATGGAGATATGAATATCACATTGCCTAGAAGATTTGGTTCTGCTTCTTCTACAAAAAAAGTTCCGACGAACGCATCACATTATTGGACTTTCCCTGATAATCAAGATACGGGATTAAATACTTTTAGTCAAAATGCATCGCATATCTATGAACCTGATTGGAATATTAATGCTTCAGGCGATTCATTGATGTATATTGGGACGGCTCATAATGCTCACGTAGCAGCACCCGAGTTTGATACGACTACAGGTCTTCCAACCGCTGGGAATAATGGTTCGGCAGTCATAAGGAAAATAAAACAAGATAATTCAAGATTTACTATTTTTGTTAAAGATCAGATTGTTTGGAATGGTTCATTTTTGGATACTACAGGATTTGCGAGTGCTTCGGCGGCGGCGACTGATTATTTAGAAGCGATAATTATAGAACCCTTCTCGGATCGTTCAGGAGAAAGTAAAGTCCATTTCCGAGATCCAGCATTAATGGACTATATTCCTTTTACACAAAAAGTAAAATTATCAGTGGATCCGGGATATGATACTCCCTCTAATGTTGCTGGTACAATCACAGATCAATTGATTCAAACCGATGATCCTATACCTCAGTCTTGGGATCACAGAAGAACTCAGCCAAATTATCCTGCTCCCAAAGAGAAATCAGTCTATTCAAATATAATTAATTCAACTATTTACAGGAGTTTTCCTGCAGCGAATTATACAACTTTCGGAAAAGATAAATGGGATGCTTATCAGGAAGGTTCTCAGTTTAATCCTATCGTTTCCCCATCTCCACCTGAAGACACATCAGATAATTCATTTGATTATCTGAATAATTATGCTTATGTTGGTTTCAAAAGACCTGAGTTTGTTGTCAAGGGACGTAAAGCATTTGAACAATTGTCATCATCTTCAACATCATTCACATCTGCGGCTGCGGGAGCGATGATAATAAAAGATATGCCGATTGCTGGTTCCGGAACCGCCGTGATTGAAACAAGTGTTTCTTGGACTGATGATAATCTTACAAAGATTAGAGATTTCTTTGATGTTCAGAGAAAATTATATCCAGAATTAATTTCAGGGAACCGTATATCAAATAGTAATTATACAGATGCTTTCCTTCAAGCGAAGTTTCAAACAACAAGCGGTTCCCTGAATGCATCCTTTGAAGATACAGCGAGATTTCTACATATAAATCCTTATAGATTTTGGACGATATTTAATGATTTTTCTTTCAATGCTTCTCGGTTTTCGTATATAACAGAGATAAATTATAAGATGGCTGAACATGTCGTAGGGAACGATATGAGTCATATGCCAGCAAATCCATTAACGTGGTCAGGTTCAGGTGTGAACCAAACATTTTCAGTAACGGATCCGGCAAAATATAATGCTCTCGCTAAAGATTTATCAAGTTTGCCGATTTATGTTTATTATAATTCATCTTCTGCGAATATCAATGGTTCAGAATCTGAAGGAAACTCATATAGTAATTTAGTTTATGGATTTGCTCGGAAGACCGACAAGGGAACAATCGCCTTCACTACAGAAAATATAGGAGGTATTCCAAAGATGTTTTATTCTGATGGAACAAGGACAGCATTCGCAGGGGGAGAAGGAAGTAGTCCCGCCGCAGGATATCCACATATCCAAGGAAATAAGATAGAAGGAACCTCGGGGGATGGAAATGGTCGTAGGATAGGATATGATTTTCATTTCAATGCTTATGGAAATGCGGCGATTATGTTAAATACGGGATATAATTACGCGGGTTTTTATGGTCATCAACAATATGTCAATTCGTCAGGTGCTAGAAGAGCTATGTTAGGGGCAAATAATCCTTTATTAAACTTTAGTTCAGTAGATAACCGCTTTGAATGGAAGAATCTCCATACAGCAGAGAAAGTTGGTAATTACTTCAATGCTGGAGATCCAGACCCAGCCGACAATGAGATATCTCCTCCCACTGCTGGTGGAGCAGATGGAGATTGTTATAGGATTAATAAAACTTCTAATTATGTCACTTGGTCTCCTTCAATGATGCCTTATCCAGATATAACAGTCGTAAAGAAGCAAAATATAAGTCATACCTTTCCTCAACCGAATGTTAATATGTCAAGGCAAGTTATAATAGATAGTCAGTGCGGGATAACAATCTCAGATATGGGTGTCACAGAAGATTTATGGGATGAATCACTCTGGGGAATCTTAGGATTTAGTTATAGTCAATTTTATCCCAATGCTTCTGTTCTTGGGAATATAAATACAAGAATGAATAATGTCATAACAAATGTATCGGGTGCGACAACAAATGCTTATATTACTTCAGTTGATTCTGAAGAATATCGCGTCAATCCTTTTGGTGCGAATCTTTATTCAACACAAGCACCCTTATCAACTGATTATGGTGATAAGGCTAACTGGATGATATCGGGAACCGCACCTACTTTCAAGAATCTTAATAGTGTCACTGTGAATGCTGTTTCTACGGCAATAAGTGCTTCTCAGTTGCCTAGGAAACAATTAAGAGGATATTATTTATTAAGTTCAAATATTTTATCCGATGCTAATTATTATCGTGAAGCAAACCCGATGCAAGTCCTCGCAGTCGTAGATAAATATAATGCTGAAGGAGATTTTGTAAATTATTCTGGAGGAGGTCCTGTTTTCACTGTGACAAAACCTACAATTTTATCAGATGTTAAAACTGCGATATTAGATCCGGATGGTTCAGAAGCACAAGTAGATAGTTACTCAGGAGTAATTTACAGAGTTGATAAACAAATTAAAACAGATTTGAACTTCGCTGCGACAATAATGGCTCAGCAACAGCAACAGAAGAAATAAACTAATAGTGTTATTTCTAACCCTCAGTGAGATTTCATTTTCAAAAGTCAATTATCCTCTAATTATTTTATACAGAATTATAAAAATGGAAAGATATGAGGAAATCATAAATCTTTGCAATCATTCAAATCGCAAGGATCTAGGTGAGTTCCTTGAAGGTCTTTTGGGCAAAATCCAATCCGAGTTAGAAGATATGGATGATGAAGATTATTTAGGGGATGATGAAAGTGAATCAGAGGCCGGCGATGACCCCCTAGATCCTTTGGATGAAACAGAGTTTAGGGTACATATAGATGAGGATGGATTTTGGTCATTTGTGTTTTCAGATGAAGAATAAAATCTTTCTAAGATTATAATGATTCCTAAAATAATTCATCAGATATTTATAAAGTTTAAAGATGGAAAAGATTTAATACAAATCCCTGAGTTTTCAGAATCTCAGAAAAAAGTCAAAATATATTGCGAAAAACATAATTACAGATATAAACTCTGGGATGAGGGAGAAGTATATGATTTAATAAGGGAAGATTATCCTCAATATGAGGAATTGTATAATGATTTCAGATTTGAGATTCAGAAGTGTGATTTTGTAAGATATTTAATTTTGCATCGGTATGGAGGTATTTATTTGGATTTAGATATTTATCCTCTAAGAGAAAGAGATATGAGTAAATTATTTGAAAAAGATTATTTCTTCACAAGATGGTGTGATGATAAACAAAATCTTCCTTACATCGCTGTGATGGGTTCAGAGGCGGGTCAGGACATCTTTCAGAAGATAGCCGAGCATTGTAAGGAATCTACTTATGAAAAGCAAAAGATGGAGATCTATCAGAAATGGACTGGAAGACTAGTCTTTCAGACTACAGGACATTTTATGGTTCATAGAGTTCTAAAAAAAAATAAAGTTCCCCAAGATAAAAAATTAGCAATTGTTTCTGTTTATAATCCTATTAAGAAGATATGTTCTATTCCTCCCAACGATGAGGGGATATTTATGGATGGATCTGTTAGCATTTGGTATTAATAAGAATACATATCAACAAGAGGTTTCTCTCTTCCCTGGTAAGGTTTCACTGAAGAATAATACAATTTCAGTTCGTAATCATCCAGCATCCAGTCAAATGTTCCCCTCAAAACTTCTTCATCACAATCTTTGAGAACTAAACAGCAGTTTAGATAAAACCCCTCGTGTATCTCACCTTTCTCTGCTTGTTTCGCCCAGTAATTAAGACATTTGTGCCTGACGACATCCATCTTTGTTTATTGTAGTAATGTTTCATTGAATAAACATATCAAATTTATCAAGCATATGGTGTGAAGTTCATTTCAGCGTTGAACTTAGGTTCCCCGTCTAGATTATAGACGATATAACTTTGATTGTCCAGGATATATCTCTCCCCGTTTATTTCAATTTCATCGGCCTCGCCCAATTTCTCTCGCATATAATTTATCGTCGTTTTGTAGTGTCCAAAGTTTTCAGTCTCCCCGGGGACACCGGCAGCAACTGCTATCTCATCCATAGCATCTTCCATCCCTTTGATCTCGGACAGAGAAGATGAATAAAGTTTTTTGATATTTGCGATGTCCCTTTCAAGTTTTCTAATTGTTTCGCGATATCTTTTCTCAACTCCCCTCCAGTGTTGATTTTGCTCCTCCATCCTCTCCCGACATACTTCATTACACATTTCAATGAGTTCTTGTCGCGTTTCGTCGGTAATGGTAATCTCGTCTTCAGGGACTACTTCTTCAGCCTGGACGACAACTGCCGCGGGGACATCGTTGCCCACGGGAACCGCCTGGACACACGCCGTTTGTCTTTGGCGGTTAGAGTGACGGGTGTTTCTCTGGCGACGGACTCCATTGGGCATCTTTCAGGGATGTGTGTTTTGTTGATTGTAATAATATCTCCCTTATTCACGTATCAAATTTTCAATGAATAATTGTGGGGAACATAAAAAATGTTGTGTGTGTGGAGTGTTCGTGGGGATAGATTTAATCAAATGCCTGGACGATTATCTCATCAACGTATTCAAGTCCAATATATTCGTCGTAAATGCCGTTATCGTCTGCCCCGGGGAGGGTATAGTCTTCTAGGTTTTTTTCTTCGCCAGGTTCTTCGGGGACATCGGAATCTATGTCAATGGGGACTTGAAAGTATTCCCAAACAATCTCCCCATCAACAACCAGGGAGTTAAAC